>OGYQ01000032.1_pt1 | contig 172918 bp, 152 predicted proteins | sample 1576641 | NCBI WGS metagenome assembly OGYQ01 (sample SAMEA3541476, study PRJEB24748) | human gut metagenome | biome: human gut; feature: human-associated habitat; material: faeces | place: China | collected 2012 | reverse complement strand
ATGAAGCTGGCATTTCTTATCGCGGTACATAGTATGAGCTATTACAATAGTGAAGGTGAATGTCTTTCCTATATCCGAAATGGCCTTTACCGTAGGTTTTGTGCTCTATGCAGGGGAAATTACCGAAACAGCGAAGAAGCAACAGAGGTTTCCAAACTATGTGAATATGGATTTACAGAAAAATATGATGATGTTGAAACATTATTTGATTACGAAATGCTTTTAGCAAACAAGCCGATTGTTTACTCCCGGATTTTCAGGCTCCTGCTGGCCTGGTATTCGGATAAGGAAATCGGGGAGATTCTGCACTGCTCGAAGCAGTATGTGAACAGGATTAAGAAAAAAATTATTTGAAAACTAAACACAAAAACGCCCGAGGGGCATCTTCCTGCCGCCCGGGCGTCTTTCATTTTTCCATCTTTATTTCTCTTCTGCGGCGTCCTCAGTCGCTGTCTCAGCTTCCGGAACTACGTTGTGTACCGGAGTGACGGTGGCGATGACGGATTCCAGATCAGTTGTGATGTGAATGTTTTTGTTCTTGGCAATCTCAAGATCTTTCACACGGAGAGTATCACCAATCTTCATGCCTGCAACATCAACTTTGATCTTATCTACCAGGTCTGCCGGAAGTGCTTTGTAAGCAACTTCTTTCAGCTCATCCTGCAGTACGCCAGATACAACCATTTCCTCGTTCTCCAGAATGATCTCAGCAACGGAATGAACCATCTCATTGCTTACCAGCGCCTGGAAATCAACCTCTTCTACTGTATGTGCAAGAGGATTATAATCAACTTCCTTGATCAGCGCATCATAGGTCTTACCATCCAGTTCCAGCATTACCTGGCTGCCCTTGTTATTGTTCTTCAGAAGAACTTCAATTTCCTTCTTGGTGAACTTAAGGGGAATGGAACCTTCGATTTCTCTGCCGAACAGGTTACCTGTTACATATCCTTCTCTTCTTAATTTCTTTGCTTTGACGTCCATGCTTCTTTTTTCAGCTTTTAAAGTATTCATTTATCTTTTCCTCCAAATTCTGAAACGCTTAGCAGCCTTCAACAAAGAGGTTTTGTTAAGTACTTCTTTTTTCTTTTTACGTCCCTTATTATAGTCACCAATTCCCATTATGATTAACCAAACATAAATTTTTTCGAGCCAATTTTTTGTGAATTTTCATTCTTGATTTTTATGCAAAATAGAATTATAAAATAAATGGATCGCAACATTTCTTAGAGTGAGTAAAAAATTTTCTGTAATCCGTATTCTTCAAAAAATAGTATCTATACAATTATCACAGATTACTCTCTTTCCGGTTCACATTTTTTCGCATATAATTCCCAATATTCGTCAGACACAGCAGCGTCACTATAAGAAAAGCACCAGGAATAAAAATGATCCACCAGGAATTGGTCATCAATGCTTTTTCCGAAAGAGACAGCATGCTCCCCCAGGATATGACCTCAATGGGAAGTCCAATTCCCATAAAGCTCAGGGTGGATTCCGAAATAATAGCACTTCTTACATTCATAATAACCATAAACATAATGGACGATACAAAATTGGGTGCAAGATGCTTCCAGAGAATGTGAAAGAAGCTTCCGCCCATGCACCTGGACGCAATAACATATTCACTGTTTCGGATCTGCCGGACCTCTGTACGAACTACCTTGGCAATGCTTGTCCAGCTGGTAATGCCAATCACAACCGACAGGCTTAAAATATTGGCTTTTCCCATAATTGCCTGCAGAAGAATCACCAGAAGCAGAGATGGAATACTAAGAAAAATCTCCGTAAAACGCATGATCAGATTGTCCAGCCACTGAGGGGATATACCGCTGAAAGAGCCAACTACAACTGCAAGCAAGACAGAGATTACAGTAGAGAGAATTCCAATCAGCAAAGAAATTCTGCCGCCATACCAGATCATGGAAAAAATATCTCTTCCCATAGTATCTGTACCAAACAGAAATTCTCTTCCAGGTGCCTTATTATAATGAAGCAGATCCATATAGGTTGGATCTTTTGTCATGATCGCTTCTGCAAACAAACAGCCTAAAAGAACCATCCCCAAAAGAACAATGGATACCACGGGTTTTCCCTGAAACCATTTCTTCTTCACAGTAACCGTTTGATTTTCCACTGCATGTGCCCCGACAATTTCAAAAGATGTATCTGTCATAATCTGGTCACCTCCGATATTTCCGTTACTTCGTGAGCTTTCATACGCGGATCAATATGTTCATTGATGATCTGACTGAGCATATTGCAGAAAATCACCAGGATGCCGGACATGATACATAACAGCATCAGCAGATTATAATCATGATATCTGGCACTTTCATAAGACAAAGCGCCAATTCCCGGATAGGAAAATACGCTTTCCACCACATAAGTACCTCCAAGAACATGAGGAACCGCAATTGCCATAATACTCAAATATGCCGGCATCACATTTCTCAGACAATGCTTAAAAAGAATCTCCCGTTTCGCCACGCCCTTTGACTTTGCCAGGAGTACATAATCTTCTCTTACTTCTTCCAGAATCTTATTTCGGATCATGTAGGCGTAATACCACAGGTGTTCCAGCGTCACAATCGTAAGCGGAATAATAAGATGCCAGATCCGATCTCCCACATCCTCCGCCTTTCCCGTGGAATATGCACCGCTGCTTGGCAGGATTCGAAGGGTTACAGCAAAAATCAGAATCAATACAATGGACAGCCAGAATTCCGGAATACAGCTTGATATGGTTCCTATTTTGCACAAAATCCGGTCACTCCATCTGTCTTCCTTCCACGCACAGAAAATTCCCAGCAGAAGGGAACCTGCAAAAATGAAAAGAAATCCAATCCCGCCCAGCAGAAGAGTATTTACAATTCTTCCGCGGATTACCTTCAAAACATCCTGTTTGTATTTAAAGGAAATACCAAAATTACCATGAAACGCCTGCCCAAGCCATTTTATATACTGTACATGGATTGGTTCATTAAGTCCCAGCTTCTTTAGTGCCCATTCCCGTTCCTTTGGACTCATTTTTTCTGTTCGTTCTCCATAATAAGAGACCAGCGGATCTCCTGGTGCAAGACGTGCCACATAAAATACTACAATTGATAAAACAAGTACGCTAAGCAGAAAAACCAGGATTTTTTTTCCATAATAAGCAATAGGATTACTCTTTGGCACTTTTTTTCCCTCCTTCCTGCCTTTTCAGCACAAAATGTCCAGGAGAATTTTCCTTCCACTCTTCTGCATCAGAATCCGTATCCACATATATTTTTACTTTTCGCTGTCTCTCCTGGACAGGATCCGGTATAGGAATTGCAGACAAAAGAGTTTTCGTATATTCATGCTGGGGATTGGAAAAAACCTCCCGTGTCGTTCCCAGTTCTACCATTTTTCCGTGATACATTACCCCAACTCTGTCACAAAGATATTCCACCATAGCCAGATCATGGGCAATAAACAAAAATGTAAATCCATGCTCTTTCTGTAAATGCCGGAAAAGATTGATCACCTGTGCCTGAATGGAAACATCAAGAGATGCTACCGGCTCGTCTGCCACCAGAAGTTCCGGATCCATGCTAAGTGCCCTTGCAATGGCAACTCTCTGCCTTTGTCCTCCTGACAGCTCAGACGGGTATCGTTCCAGAAAGGTTTTATCCATTCCCACATATTGCATCTGAAACTCTGCCTCCCTGGCATAACTGCCTCTTGGCGGCACGATATGATTGATTTTCATAGGTTCCGCAATAATCTCTGCCACTTTCATTCTCTGATTCAAACTGGAAGCAGAGTCTTGAAAGATCATCTGTCTTTTTGTCTGGAGCATTTTTTTGTTTGCCCGGAATTCCTTCTTACCTGTAATTTCTATCCCATGGTATCGGATTTCTCCTGCTGATGGGTGATATATATTCATAAGACATCTGGCTACGGTCGATTTTCCAGACCCGGATTCTCCTACCAACCCAAATACCTCCCCTTTGTAAATCTGAAAGGAAATATCATCTACCGCACGGATCGCAGCCTTCTTTGTCAGGTGAAACTGGTGAGTCAGATGCTTCACATCAACCAATACTTCTGTATTCAATTCTTTTTCCTCCTACTGGCGGGATAATCCTGGGTGCTCTTTTATCCAAAAGCCAGGTAGCTGCATAATGGGTATCACTAATCTGAAACATAGGCGGCATTTCCTCATAATCAATTCCAAGTGCATATTCATTTCTTGCGGCATATGCATCCCCCTTCGGCGGATTGATCAGAGACGGCGGCATCCCCGGAATAGTATAAAGCTGTTCCCTACCTCTGGAAAAATAGGGCAGCGACTGCATCAGCCCCCATGTATAGGGATGTCTTGGATCATAATAAATTTCTTCCGCTGTACCAATTTCCACGATTTTTCCCGCATACATAACTGCCACACGGTCTGCTGCCCTTGCTACCACACCAAGATCATGGGATACCAGAACAGTCGCTGTTCCAAGTTTTTCCTGGATTTCCCGAAGAAGATCCAAAATCTGTGCCTGAATGGTTACATCCAGGGCAGTGGTAGGTTCATCCGCAAACAAAATATCCGGATCCGATGCCAGGGCAATTGCCATAACGCTTCGCTGCCGCATACCGCCGGAAAAATGATAGGGACAAGCATGATATCTTTCCTGCGGCCGTTCAATTCCTACCAGTTCCATCAGCTCGATTACTTTTTTGTAAACCTGATCTTTTGTTTTTTTCCTGTGGTGAATTAAAATTGCCTCTGCAATCTGCTCTCCTATTTTTATAGTTGGGTTTAAAGACGTCATAGGATCCTGAAAAATCATGGAAAAAACCTTTCCACGGATTTTGGCCATATCCCTCTCTTTATATCCGGTAATATCCGCTCCATTCACCAAGATACTTCCCCCTTTTATCCTTGCACTTTTGGGAAGAAGCTTCATAATACTTTTGCATAACACACTTTTCCCGCATCCGGATTCTCCAACAATTGCCAGCACTTCTCCTTTTTTCAGGGAAAATGATACATCCCTGACCGCCTGTACTTCTCCTTTTGGACTGTCGAAACTGACGGACAGATTTTTAACTTCCAGTATTTTTTCCATTTCATACCTCTTAATCATGTGCTGCTGTCATTTTATGTCAGCAACGCCAAACGCTCAAATAAAGGGGCAGAATCTGCCCCTTTATTTGCTTCAGACATAAGTTTTTTCATGTATCTCTTACTGAATAGTCCAGTCCGCTACATTCCAGAAAATCCCCACACCATGGTGGCCCATAATCGTATCTGGGTCAATTCCCTGAATGTCTGCATCTGCTACATAGTTTGCATCAATATAGCAGATAAATGCGTACGCCGGATCATTTGCCAGTTCCACTTGGAACTTATCGTATGCTTCTTTACGTACTTCAGGGTCATCTGACTGACGCGCTTCTGTCAGATACTGATCTACAAGCTCATTAGAATATCCAGAATAGTTTGCACCTTTGTCAGTTCCGAAAACCTTGTAGGTATGGTCGTCTGCATCAAAGGGGCTTCCCCATCCGATCAGATATGCCATCTGTCCGCCCCAGTCAACCTGTGCCGGGATTTCAATGGTCACATCCATGCCAATCTGCTGCAGCTGCTGTGCTGCGATCTGGGCAATGTCTACACGTACCTGGTCTCCAGCACCAACACTGATCACAAATCCTACTTTTTCACCATCGCGATAATAAAAGCCGTCATCTCCCAGCTCGCATCCAGCTTCTTCCAGTACTGCCTTTGCTTTCTCAGGATCATAATCATAATGCTCTACATCCTCATTATTGTAAATATTTCTCTGAAGAGGACCATAAGCCGGCATTCCCTGTCCCAGAAGAACTGCGTCAATAATCGCATCTCTGTCAATTCCATAGCATACAGCCGGAATCAGGTCCCTGTTTTTCTGCCAGTATTCATTCCAGAAATTAAACAGGATTCCTCTGTAGTCTGAAGTTTTCATATCGTAGCAGGTATAGGCCTCGTCATCAGCAAAAGTGGCAGCATCCTTCGGAGTCAGCAGCGCAAGATCCAGTTCGCCTGATTTCAGCTGCAGTGCTTTTGCATTATCGTCCGTTACAATTTTAAATACTACGGTGTCAATATTCGGCTCGCCTTTAAAATATTCTTCATTCTTTACCAGGGTAATTGCCTGTCCTTCCTCCCAACTTTCCAGCTTGTATGGGCCAGTACCTACAGGATTGCGGAAGAAATCAGAGGTCTGCATATCCTCCCCTTCCAGAAGATGTTTTGGAAGAACTGCCATTGTCATATAATCCAGGAATGCAACATTAGGCGCATCCAGCTTAAAAGATACGGTATGATCATCTATTACGGTAATTTCCTCTACATCTTCATAGTTTGGAGCATTCTCAGAGCCATTCTCAGGATCCATGATCGCTTCAATAGTAAACTTTACATCCTCTGCTGTAAACGGTTCTCCATCGTGCCACTTTACATTTTCTGCAAGATGGAACGTATAAGTACAGGTTTCTTCATCAAAGTCCCAGCTCTCTGCCAGTCCCGGAACTACCTGGTTATCTCCGTCATGGGCTGTCAGTCCGTTAAAAATCAAGATATTAATTTCTCCATGTTCATCCATTGCCGGATTAATTCTGGTATAATCTCCGCTTCCATATACCAGCGTCTCCTGGCTTTCTTCTGCACATACAGAAGCTGCCGGAGCAAATGCCAGCACTCCCGCCAGCACCAGTCCCATTAAATTTTTCTTTTTCATAGTCGTCTACCTCTCCTTTTGTTTTTTATGAAACTTTGCAGTTATGCAAATATCTTATGAAAAGAAAAGCAGTCATAAGTTATCAGACTTACAACTGTTTTCCATAGAAAATTTCACATGTAAATTTAGTGGAGGTCTTACATGTAACTATGTATAAGAATTCGCATTTTCGGCCTTTCTCTTGCCTTCCTGCTAAGATTATTCTATCAGATTTTAAGGCTTTCACAAGCTCCCCAGGGGGATATTCTGCCATTCCTATTTTGCATGATATCAGCGTTTTATGGAATACCTTTCTGTAATAAAAAAGACCTGCAAGGTAAGTCGTATCTTTTCTTACCCATACAAATCTTTTTCTGCATTCTATAAAAATACAGCATCCACCAGTTTCCTGGTATACGCCTGCTTTGGTTCATTGATAATGTCGTCCGGGAGTCCGCTTTCCACTACTTTTCCCTCATACAAAACCAGTACTCTGTCGCAAAACATCTGAACCAAAGCCAGATTGTGACAGATAAAAATGAAAGACAGACCGTGCTTCTCCTTCAGCTCTTCCAAAAGCTCCATGATTTGCTTCTGAATGGTTACGTCAAGTGCACTGGTGGCTTCGTCACAGATCAGCACCTTTGGTTCTACTGCCAGTGCCCTTGCAATTGCCGCGCGCTGGCACTGTCCGCCGCTGACTTCATGGGGATAACGCTTTGCAAATTCACTGCTTAATCCACACTGCTCCAGAAGTTCTGCCACTCTTTTTTCGATATCAGCTTTCTTCATGCCACGATTTCGAAGACTTTCTCCGATTCCATCCCCAAGAGTCCTTCTTGGATCAAAGGAACCAACCGGATTCTGAAAAACCATCTGGATATTGCCATACACATCCTTCAGCTGATTATGCTTCAGTCTGGTAATGTCTTTTCCTTCAAATTTCAGAGTTCCCTCTGTGATATCTGTCAATCGGGTGATCATTTTCGCCAGCGTGCTTTTGCCGGATCCGGATTCCCCGACAATCCCAAGGGTCTCACCTGGCTTCAGTGTAAAGCTTACATCGTCCACTGCCTTAAAGGATTCTTTCCCTCTTTGTGTAAATATCTTTGTTAAATGCTCTGCTTCTAAAAGTGTACTCATGCTTTGACCTTCCTTTGCAGCTTCGGCACTGCTGCCAGAAGCTTTTTGGTATAAGGATCCTTTGGATGATCCAATATTACATCCGCAGTACCATATTCCACTGTTTTTCCATCCTTCAGAACCAGTACCGTATCTGCCATTGCACGTACCACACCAATATCATGGGTTACAATTACAATTGCAGTTCCAAATAGTTCTCTTAGCTTCAACATTTCCTTTACCACCTGCCGCTGAACGGAAACATCCAGCGCACTGGTAGGTTCGTCTGCAAAAAGGATTGGAGGATTCATGAGCATGGCAATGGCAATTCCGGCTCTCTGGTTCATTCCGCCCGACAGTTCAAATGGATAACTTTTCCAGACTCTTGCGCTGTCTTTAAAATTCAATTTTTCAAACAGATCCATAGCCCGGTCCTTTGCTTCTTTTCTTGTTACCTTCTGGTGAGCACGCATGCTTTCATAAATCTGGTCACCAATGGTGCGGATGGGACAAAGAGAAGCTCCTGCATCCTGAAAAATCATGCCAATTTTAGCTCCCCGGATTTTTCTTTTTTCTTTTTCCGGAATATCCAGAATGTTTTGCCCCAAATAGCGGATATCCCCTCTTGTCACAAGTCCCCCCGCTCCAAGAAGTCCCATCGCAGCCTTGATCAAAGTACTTTTTCCGCTTCCGGACTCTCCCACCAGTCCCAGGATTTCTCCTGGGGCCAGAGAAAAGTTCACATCCTGGACCACTGCTTTTCCATCGAATGAGATTTCAACGGAATCATAGGTCAATATTTTATTTTCCATATTAGTTAATATCCAAATCTGCTGTCAGTTCATAATAATCACATGGGTGGGCAACCAATCCGGTTACATTGGATTGCATAATCATGCTCATTCTCAGATGAGAACAGAATACATAGGCATTATCGTCCAGAACCGTCTGCTGCATCTGGATTCCCAGTTCAGCCCGCTTGTCCACATCAAATTCATTTTCCATCTGAGCTGCAAGCTCTTCCAGCTTATCGCTGTGGTAATGTCCATTATTGGAAACAGAAGAATCCAGGGCGCAGGAAGTAAAGAAATACTGTGGATCGCCAGTAGGTGCCGTTACCATAGCGCTTGCATATACATCCCAAAGTGTAGGATCTTTACGGATAGTATTGTTATCAGAAGTACAGTTTACCTGAACATCCATACCGATTTCTTTCAAAGTTGCCTGTGCAGACTCCGCAAGAAGAGGAAGCTCCTGACGGCTTGGATAGGTCAGCCAGCGGATCACCAGCTTCTGTCCATCCTTTTCCCGGATGCCATCCCCATCGGTATCCACCCAGCCAGCGTCTTCCAGAACCTGTTTTGCACCATCCGGATCGTAACTTTCTGTTGTCAGATTCTGTCCTCCAAAGGAAAAAGTATCCGGAAACGCACCTACTGCCGGATATCCGTATCCTTTCAGGAGCACGGACACAAAGCTTTCTTTATCGATTCCCATGGCAATTGCCTTGCGTACAGCCGGATCAGAGGTTACCGGGCTTTCAAAATTCATCCATGCATAAAAGGCACGGCTTGTTGCAGTACTGGAGAAGGTAAAATCCTCATTTTCAAAAATAGGATAGCTTGCATATGCCATGCCGTAAGCAGCATTGATTTCTCCTGCCTGAAGAGCAAATGCAAGGGTATCACCGTCTGAAATGGTGCGGACCGTAATTTCGTCTACGTTTACATCTCCGTTCCAGTAATTTTCATTTTTCACCAAAGTCAGATGATCATCGGTTACCAGATCCGTTGCCACATATGGGCCGGTTCCGATTACAATTCCATTGTCTGTAATGCCAGCCTGCGTATCAATGATACATCCATAAGGATCACTGAGATAATTGATCAGTGCCGGTTTTGGCTCAGTTGTCTTAATGGTAATGGTGTTTCCATCTGCTTCAATGGTATCAATGCAAAGGTCTCCTGCTGCACGCTCATGATTTGCCACCAGAGCTTCCAGACATTCCTTCACAGCCTCACCATCACAGGCACGTCCATTTGAAAAGACAACACCGTCATTTAATGTGATTTTCCAGGTCAGTTCATCTATATTTTCGTACTCTTTTGCAATCCATGGTTCAATCTCCATGGTATCGGAATAGCGGAACAGAGTTTCTCCCACGCCATAGCGGATGCATGCCCATCCGGCGTAGGTATTCTGGGGATTAATATCTGCTTCTTCATTCTCTGCATTAAAAGTGGTATCACCAAATACAAATGTTTTTTTGTCATCTGCAAAGGTTGGCACTCCTGTTAACCCAAGTGTCATGCCTACTGCTAATGCCATTGCCAGAATTTTCTTTGCTTTCATCTTCATTCCTCCTGCTATAATTAAATTGTTATTATAAATACCATCAAAAAGCTTCTCTGTTTTTCGGATCCAGGTAGTCACGAACTGTATCTCCAAGTAAATTAAAAATAACGACTGATACAAAAATTGCAATTCCAGGTGACAAAACAACCCAGGGATATGTCTGGATCATGCTTCGTCCACTGCTCATCATACTTCCCCATTCAGCCATAGGGATCTGCGCTCCAAGCCCCAGGAAAGATAAGCCTGCCAGCTCCATCATCATAGTTCCAATATCCAGCATGGCAGTTACCAGAACAGGTCCCAGCATATTTGGAAAAACATGCCTTAGCATAATCTGGAGGGAACTGTCACCTGATAGTATAGCGGCATGGATATAAGGTTCATTTTTCAGCGCCAGGGTTTGACTTCTGGCTATGCGGGAGTACTTCGGCCAGCTGATGACTGCCAGTGCGATAATCGCATTCTGGATTCCTCCTCCAAGGATTGCTGCAATTGCCATAGCAAATACCAGTCCTGGAAAAGCAAGGCAGACATCTGAAATCCGCATCATGACAGAGTCCATAATGCCGCCGTAATATCCACACCCCACGCCTACAATCGTTCCAAATATGGAAATCACCGCTACCAGAATGAAAGTGGAAAAAATACTGGCTCTGGCACCGCTGATCACACGGGATAACATGTCTCTGCCATAGGTATCTGTCCCCATTGGATGTGCCAGGCTTGGAGCCTGAAGGGCACTGGAAAGATCCTGCGCATAAGGATCATAGGGACAAAGGTGATCTGAAAAAACTGCAAGTATTACCAGACAGACAGCCAGAACGGTAAAAAATACCAGCTTTTGTTTTATATGGCTCTTTTTCACTTTCTGGACGCGCACTGTTACCTTTTTTCCATATTCTTTAGTGGCTGTATTTCTTACATTCATATCCTCATTTTTCCTTTTACTCACTGCTTTACACCTCCCAGACGAATTCTTGGATCCAGGAACCGATAAGACAGATCCGTAAGCAGATTCACCAGAACATAAATGATCGCCATCCACATAACATATGCCTGAATAATAGGATAATCACGCATGGAAATGGCATCCACTGCCATTTTCCCAACGCCATCCCACATAAAAATGGATTCCACAATTGCAGTACCGCCAAGAAGATTTCCCACGGAAAGCATCAATAAGGTAATGATCGTTACCAGGGCAGCTTTCATAATGCTTTTCCACAGCGTAACAGAAAATTTCACACCACGTGCCTTCGCCCCTGCCACATAATCTTTGCTCAGCTCATCCAGAACCGTTGCACGAACCTGACGAAGATACTTTGCAGACATGGCAATTGCCAGGGTGATTGCAGGCATAGCCACACTTTTCAGGCTCACATCCTTTGCTATGACTGGAAAAATCCTCAGCCTTATGGCAAGAAAATACATCAGCAAAAGTGAGACGAAAAAGTTGGGAAGACTGTTTCCGATAAAACTGCACAGCCGAATCAGATAATCGACCACTGTATTCTGTTTCACCGCCGACAAAATTCCAAGCGGTATGGATATTACAATGGTAAGCAGAATCGAAGTGACCGTAAGAAGCAGAGTTGCCGGGAGCTTCGATACAAACGTATCAAAGACCGGAAAGCCGGATACATAACTGTTTCCCATATTTCCCCGAAGCAATTTTCCAAGCCATACGAAATACTGCGTCAGAAATGGTTTGTCAAGCCCCAGCTGTTCTCTGGCCGCATCTAAGGTTTCTTCTGACACTACCCCTCCTGTATTCTCCATTTTCTGCGTGACAACATCACTTCCTGCAATCCGCATCATTCCATAAGACAGAAAGGTAATGGCAAACAGAATAGGAATCAGCTGAAGGATACGTTTTATTACATATTTCCTCATTTGAATATCTCCATTTCCTAAAAAGCACCTAAACGATTTTCAAATACGCTTCGATTGTTCATTTTAGCAAAAAGAAAAACAGCCTACAACCCACCCAGGGGGTTATAAGCTATTCTTAATTTGCATGGATTTTTTTATTTTAGGAATGCCTCTCTTATTCTTCTGTTCTTTCGTTCACGGTCTTGCCTTTTAGCTTTTCAGCCAAAAACTCCAGAAATTCGTCCATTAATTCATCCGTTTCATCATTTTTTCTTCTGATATAGCCAAAGAAAATTTTGTTCTTTTTGAAATCCAGGGGAATTCCCTGATTCATGGCCTTTTTATGATCAGAAAGGTAACTTCCGCTGATGTTGGAAAGCTCTGTCTCCTGGAGCATTTTTTCCATAATATAGTCGCTGTTTGTGATGACTGCCAGATCCAGGTTCTCCCAGCTAAAGGTTCCACGCTTTTCTTTCTCATTTAATTCCAGAAACTCATCACGATAATTCTGGATAAAACGCATGGATTTCATCTGTTCCATAGTTACGGTAAAAGCGTTCTCTTTGGAATGATCCATTTCTTCCAGATCCTGGTACAGTGGATTTTGTTTTCCAGGATAAAATGTGGCCGTGCTCTCCTGCATAACCTGGAACACCAGCCGATTTTTCGTCAGTTCATACTGGAATTCCTTTTTCTGCTGCTCCATCACATATACAAAACCAATATCCGACAGATAATCTCTCACACGTTCCATTACCGTGCGCACCCCTGCCGTATAAACTTCAAAGTGGTAGTTCTTCTCATAATTTTTTTTATAAAACTCAACAAACTGATTGGTAAACCAGGAGCTTGGATTCAATGAGATCCGAAGATATTTCACCATATTCTGGTGGCTCATTTCTTCCAGTTTCCGGGAATCATTTACAATCCTGCATGCATAACGGTAAGCTTCACGCCCCTGTGCAGTAAGGACAATTCCACGGGGCATACGGTCAAAAAGCACGATTCCCATATCATTTTCCAAGGCCTTGATTGCTTTGCTCACACTTGGCTGAGTGGTATAAAGAAGCCTGGCAGCCTCACTAATGGAGCCTGTTTCTGCGCACACAATAAAATATTTTAACTGTTTTAGATCCAGCATTATATCAAGATTCCCTCCAGATGATCACACTCGTGCTGGATGATCTGCGCGGTCCAGCCCTGGAATTTTCCCCGCTGTTTTTTGAAATTGATATCCTCGTATTCCACTTCAATCTCCTCATATCTAGTGCATTTTCGCACGCCGATCAGGGACAGGCAGCCCTCTTCTGTCTGGTATTTTCCAGTCTTTTTCACAATCACGGGATTGTACATAATGGTGTTCATAAAACCCATATTTACCACGATAATACGCTTGCGCTCCCCGATCATGTTGGCTGCCATGCCTACGCAGCCCTCCTCATTTGCCTTCAGGGTATCCAGAAGATCCTGGGCAATCTGGGCGTCTTCTTTTGTAGCTTTCTCTGATTTCTGGCTTAAGAACCAGGTGTCATGCATAATTTCTCTGATCATATTCTTCTACCTTATCTATTTTATTTTCCAATGAATCCGTAAACTTCTCTTCCACTTTACCATATCCACGCCCGAAGTCAACCCACATTGTTTATTCGGCATCCATCCGCATTTTCTCTCATTGACAAAAAATGGAAAACTATGTTACTATAAGAACCATATTAAACCTAGTTGACAAGTAGGTATTAGGAGGTAAATGACATGTCCTGGATTAAACCAGTTACTTATGAAACCGCAAGCCCAGAGGTAAAAGCTTTCCTTGATGAGAAAGGCCATGAGATCTTAAACAGCTCCCGCAAGCGTCCTTACCAGATGCTTTTGCATTTGACAGGGTCTGATTTAAATTAACAAAAACTGTATATGAATGACTTTACTGCCAATTCATATACCGTTTTATGTATTTCCTCAGTTGCAGCTGCCTTTTGTTGCTGCGATTGCGAACATTGGGGTTGGATTGTAGAAGGCATCCTTCTCTTTATACATTCTTCTGCTCACTCCAAGATCTATGGAAATCTGCTCCATTCCCACTTTTCCAAGCTCTTCCACATCCCATGCAGGGCGGATATAGGAACTGATCGGGAGCTGACGCTTGATGTCCTCGCACTCCTGCATCAGGGAATTTCCAAGCTGATTGTGGGCGTGATTTTCCGGAAGATCGGAGGTCTCAGCAAAATCCACGGCACCGTAATTAGCATCGAAATTCAAAAGTACTCCGCCTGGCTTTAAGACTCTTGTCCACTCCTTGTAGGCCTGTGCAGCCTCCGGCAATGTCCAGGTAAGGTTTCTGGAAATGACCACATCAAAGCTGTTATCTGCAAAGCTTAAATGCTCCGCATCCATGATCTCAAAATTGCAGTTTACCTGCTCTTCTTTTGCAAGGATTCTGGAATTTGCAACCATGTCCGGGGTAAGATCCGTGCCAGTTACCTGATGTCCCTGCTTTGCAAGAAGGATGGTGAAAAATCCGGTTCCGCAGCCTACATCTAATATTCTAAGCTTTCCATTATGCGGCTTTTTCAAACTCATTCCTACCTCTTTATTCCCATTTTCTTCAGAATCCAGGGTGTTTTCCTTCCTTTCAGGCAGATATTTCCGGATTTCTTCCAGCCATCTGTCTGCCAGCGCACTGTGCAGTTCCGCTCTTCTCTGCTCCAAAAAGCTGTCACTTCTCTTGGTCCAGTAAGCGGCAATTTTCTCCTTACGGTCATCTTCTTCATAGCTGATCCTGCCGTAAGCTACCATTGGACCATCCTTTAATACCTGCAGAGAACCTGCCTGATAAAGGATCACTCCGTCCCCGTAAGCTACACTGTTTTCCAGAATATTATCCTCATAATCCTTCACATAACCAAGGATCTCACCCTCTGTAAAAAGGTCTCCCGCCTTCTTCTGGGGATACCACATTCCGGTATAAGAAGCAGACTGATACTGCACCTGGGTTACATTCAGCGGATAATATTTTCGCAGGCTTGCGTGTCCGTCATAGATTCCAAGGAACCTTAAAATACTGCGCACATCCCGCTTCATAGAACGCACTTCTTCTGTATCCCAGTCGCCCATTCCGCCTCGTTCCAGAAGGACGGAAGGGATGCCGCAGGATGCTGCATAATTATAGCTTCCGCCAGATGCCACCTCGGATTTCACCATATAGGGCACATCCACCTGTTCTGCCATCTGACGGGAGATTTTAGTTACTTCCGGGTCTGCTTTTCCTGCGTAATAGACATAGGGAGTCAGCTTCTCATAGTCATCTCCGCTGTGAAGATCAATGTAGTAATCTGCTTTTTTCTGCAGTTCATTCACCACTGCATAGGCCAGTTTCTCATACTTGGTTCCATCTTTTTTACCAGGAAAAACACGGTTCAGATTCTCGCCTGTTTCCCTGCAAAGAGAACCGTGGCGGTTCTCAAATTCGTCCCTTCCAACTACCTTTACAATAATGACTGTTCCCGTCATTTTCTCAATTTTCAGGTCTCTTCCAAGCTCTATTGCGCTCTGGATTCCCACATATTCTCCTGCATGGATTCCCGCCGTGATCAGAGCCGTTTTGCCTGGCTTTTCCCCGCGGACAATCGTCGCAGGAAGGGAAAATTCACCATCTCCAATGCTGATAAAGCCGTGGACGCGCTGTCCCGGTGCCGCGCAAAGACCGCCGATATTTATTGTATCACCCATTCTTTTATCCTTTCCATATGGTAGCTTTAATCATCATAATGATTCAGAATACTGCCTGCTGACCATTACGCTTTAGTTCCTCTTGTTATTTCGTAACCTTAATCATAAACATAGGCGTGGACCCATAATTCAGCTTTTCTTCCTCACTCCACACCTGCTGCCAGATGTTCTCATCTACCTCTATTTTTTCTGCTTTCAGTTCTTCCAAGACCTTCACATCCCATCCCGGGCGCTTTGTCTCAGACAATGGAACCTGCAGTGCGATCTTCTCCATGCGGTCAATATCCGTGCACAGATAATGGTCGTCAAGGCTGCCTTTTTCCACATTCCTGCGGTCGTTTTCATAGGCTTCCCGCTTCTTGTCATCATAGAGATAGCCGTACCAGTTGGCATCAAAATTCAGAAGCTTTCCGCCCTTTTTCAGCACCCTAAGCCATTCCCCGTATGCCTGATCCGGATGAGGAAGATTCCATGTCAGGTTCCTGGAAATGATCACATCAAAGCTCTCATCCTCAAACTCCAGGGCCTGGGCATCCATCCTCTTAAATTCAATATTGCTGCTCTTTTCTCCAATAAATTTTGCCGCATTTTCAGCAGCCTTTTCCAGCATTCCAGGGGTGTAATCCACAGCCGTTACGTGATAACCAGCCTCAGCCAGAATCATTGGAAAAAAGCCAGGGCCTGTACCGATATCCAGGATCCGCAGCTGTTCCTTGTCGTTATCAGAAAGTTTTTTTTCCAAAAATCCACTTTCCAGGGTCTTTAGCCATGCCTTTTTTTGCATCCCCTTCAGCTCTTTTTCATTCACCTCAGAATACCCCTCTGTCCGGGTACTCCAATAGCTCTCTATTTCATCCAGCAATCTATCCAATTGTATTTCCTCCGCATAAATCTAAAGTTGTATATTCCGCAAATATACTCCAATGTTAAAACTTTATCAAAAACGCTTTCTTTCCGCAAGCCCCCCTGGGGGATGTATATACAATTCTCCCACTGCGCCATTAAATTTCCCAGCAAAAAAATATCAGAGAACCTCTGTCAGCTGAGATTCTCTGATATTTTTCAAAATCCGTTCTGTTTCAAAGCTTTTATTTCTTTGTATCGTGCCGCACTGTGCAGCTGTTTTTTCCATTCTTCCTGGGTTCGTAAAGGGCCTTGTCCGCTTCTGCCTCTTCGGGCACAATATACTGTAAATTAAAATCCCCGATCACCTGGTCAAAATTTCCTGCGGAATGCTGGGGAACCACGGTTTTCTCATCTGCAGAATAATACAGAATATACCCCTGGGTTTCCAGATCGATCCAGCATACATAGTCAAATTCCGAAAGAACCGCGTGGGCGATGGATGCATTTCGCTGCTCATCCTGCAGAAATATTTTTTGAAAAAAGTGATTTTCTCCAGCATAATGATTCACCTTATCTGACTGTATTTTCCCAAAGCTTTTTTCAAAATCCTCTCCAAAATGAATCCTCACGAAATCAATAATTATTTTTATTATACTACCCGGTACATGATTTGTCATGGGAAAATACTGTGAAATGTTACGGTTTCCCATATTTACAGGTTTCTGTTCCTATTGTATAATGAACAGGTCTTTGATAAATTTCATTTCAGGAGTATCATTTTCATTTATGATAAAGCAAAACAGACATTATCCCCTTCTGGATCCGCAGAATCCTGCGTCCGGGTACAATATTTTCTTCATTTGTTTTTATAACAATAATGATAAAAATATATTTCAGAAAGGATAACCGCTTAAAATGTTAAAACAATTTTTCAAATACATCACACAGAGTGTGGCTGGCATGATCGGGATTTCTGTGTATATTCTTGCAGATACCTTTTTTATTTCCGTTCAGTCAGGTGCAGATGGACTGGCGGTGCTGAACTTGATCCTGCCTGTTTACGGGCTGGTTTATGCAATCGGCGCCATGATCGGCATCGGCTCTGCTACCAGATATTCCATCAGCAAAGCCCAGGGCGGAAATCCGGATTTTTATTTCACACAGTCTATTTTTTGGTGCCTGATCTGCAGCATTCCTTTTATTCTCACAGGAATTTTTCTTCCGGGAAAATTTCTTGAGCTCCTTGGTGCCGATCAGAGACTGATCCATCTTGGAAAAGGATATCTCAGAATTATGCTGATCACTACGCCGCTGTTTATGTCCAATTACACCTTCACAGCCTTTGCCCGGAATGACCATGCTACCTCACGGGCCATGATCGGCGCTATTGCAGGAAGCCTGTTTAATATTGTGTTTGATTATATTTTCATGTTTTCTATGGGACTGGGGCTTTCCGGTGCGGCACTTGCCACTGCGTTTAGCCCTGCGGTAACCATGACCATCTGTTCCACACACTTTCTCAGTAAGAAAAATCAGGTGGAATTTCAGTGGAAGCGCCCTTCTATCCGACACCTTGTTTCCTGCTGCCAGCTTGGAATTTCCGCATTCGTGGGAGAGCTTTCTTCTGCAATTATTACCATTATTTTCAATATGCTGATCCTGGATATTGCAGGAAATGTAGGCATAGCTGCTTACGGCGTTATTGCCAATCTTTCCCTGGTGGTCATGTCTATTTTCAACGGACTGGCGCAGGGCGCACAGCCGCTGATCAGCCAGAATTATGGGCAGGGAAAACAGGAAAATGTACGAAAGCTTTTGAAATGGAGTATTCTTTCCTGCCTGGTTCTGGAGCTTGTTACAGTGGCTCTTTCCTGGGGATTTACAGATGGATTAATCGGGATTTTCAACAGTGAAAACAATCTTCTGCTTTTGAATTATGCCCATACCGGACTTCGAATCTACTTTCTTGGCTTTTTGTTTGCAGGCATTAATATTATGCTGGTGGCCTATTTTTCCGCCACTGACAACGCCCGCCCAGCCATCACAGGTTCCCTCATGCGCGGAATCTTCGCCATCGCCGTTAGTGCCGTAATCCTATCGAAACTCCTTGGAATAAACGGCGTATGGGGCTCCTTTTTAAGCTCGGAAGTCATCACATTCGCCGTACTGCTCCTGCTTTCTAGATTTCAGAAAAAGCCCCAAAAAGAGATCAAATAAAAAACATGCATAAAATGCATAAAAGATTGCGGATAAACTGGTCAAAAAATAATTGCCCAATTCAGTAAACTATGGTATCCTATAATTATTATACTTGAACAGCAACACAAGCTAGAAAATTGAGGTGATCTATCGTGAAATCAAATGAATCCGCTGAGAACTATCTGGAGACAATTCTCGTCCTCAGCAAGAAGAAACCCGTTGTCCGTTCTGTTGATATCGCTGATGAGCTTGGTTTTAAGAAGTCCAGTGTCAGCGTTGCCATGAAGAATCTCCGTGAGAAGAACCATATCACCGTCACTCCTGAAGGATATATTTATCTTACTGAATCCGGTCAGAAGATTGCGGATATGATTTATGAGCGTCATGAATTTTTATCCTCCTGGCTGATCAGCCTGGGCGTTGATCCTGAGACTGCTACTTCCGATGCCTGCCGCATCGAGCACGTTATAAGCCCGGAGAGCTTTGCCGCAATCAAGAGCCATCTGGCTCCGGATAAATAAATGCCGTAATCCCATACTCTCACGGCTGCACGCTTTACGGAATATTGCCTGCCAAATAGTTACAGATTAATACATGAAATAAGACCTGCACTCCAGATAAATGAACTATAGTAAGTTTCGATTATAGCATTTTATTTGGATGCAGGTCTTTTGTTTATACCAAATACTGTGACAAATTGCAATGCTCTCCAAGCTCTGGACTACTTTTCGCAAAGCTCTTGAAACAGCGTTTCAAGCATGCCCTTTGCTGTCTGCTTTTCAATATTACTTCACCAGATAATATCTTGCGGAAAACGGTCCCATTTTGAATACCGCTTTTCCGCCCTTGATTTCTTTCTCTTTCTTGGTGTAGCGCTTTTTGCCGCCGTATTTTACCATGTCGCTGGCAAGGAGAAGCTCATATCCGGCGTAATCCTTTTCCAGGGTGTATTCCTGAGTTTCATCTGAGAAATTGAACACTGCAAGAATCTTCTGATCCCCGCTGATTCGCTCAAACAGGTACATGCATTTCTGCTCCTGATGGCAGTCCACCCACTCAAAGCCATCCTGGCGGATATCTCTCTGATAGAATGCATTATTCGTCAGATAGCACTTATTCAGGTCTGCCATGAATTTGTGGAAAGCTTCGTGGATCGGGAATTTCAGCAGGATCCAGTCAAGCTCGTCTTTCTCGCACCATTCTTTGAGCTGTGCCAGTTCATTTCCCATGAAGTTCAGCTTTGCGCCTGGATGTGCATACATATACATGTAAAAGGCTCTTGCCTGAGGGAATTTGCCGTCGTATCCGCCGTTCATTTTCTGGGCGATGGTGGCTTTTCCGTGGACGACCTCATCATGGGACAGAGGGAGAATATAGCGCTCATTGTAGTAGTACATCATGGAAAAAGTCAGCTTGTGGTACTTCTCTCTTCTTTCATTTGCATCTGCCTGGAAATAGGACAGGGTGTCGTGCATCCAGCCAAGATCCCATTTGTAGTCAAAGCCAAGTCCGCCCTCCCAGACAGCCTTAGTAACACCCTGGTAAGGGGTAGAATCTTCTGCAAAAAGCAGGCATTCCGGGACACGCTCTTTCAGTCCCTGGTTCATGGTGCGGATAAATTTAAGAGCAGCCAGGTTCTCGCCGCGGTTTGCGTCTCCCTGCCAGTAGATCAGGTTTCCTACCGCATCCATGCGAAGTCCGTCGAAGTGGAATTCTCTCAGCCAGTAATATGCGGAGGACTGCAGGAAGCTGCATACCTCACCTCTGGAATGCATAAAGTTGCAGCTGCCCCATTCGTTGCGTCCAACTGCCATGTTGGGGTACTCGTATAATGCGGTTCCATCGTATTCTGCCAGTGCATAATCATTCACAGCAAAATGCACAGGAACGAAATCCAGAATTACGCCGATGCCTGCCTGATGGCACTGGTCTACAAAGGATTTCAGTTCTTCCGGCTTTCCGTAGCGGGCAGTTGGGCTGAAATATCCGGTATCCTGATAGCCCCAGGATTCATCGCAGGGATACTCGCAAAGAGGCATGATTTCTACATAGTTGTAGCCGTATTCTTTCAGATAGGCGATGAGGATTGGGGCAAGCTCTTCGTAGGTGTACCAGTCTTCCTGTCCTTCTCCCCGTTTTTTCCAGGAGCCGAAATGCATCTCGTAGATGTTGATTGGCTTGTCATGGCCTACCTTGCAGCCTTTCTGCCATTTGGCATCTTTGAATTTGTAGCCGCCAAGGGCATAGGTTTTGGATGCGGTGCCGGGGCGCATTTCGCTGTAGAATGCGTAGGGGTCTGCATGGTCTATGAAGGAGCCGTCCTGGCGGTAGATTCTGTATTTGTACATCAGGTCGGAGCCCACACCGTCAATGGTGCATTCCCAGAAATTTCCATCGTGGACGCGGTTCATTGGGGTTTCAGTCCAGCCGTTGAATTCTCCGATTACGGAGACGCGCTGTGCTGCAGGGGCAAAGGTGCGGAAGGTGGTGCCGCTTTCCAAGACGTGTGCGCCCAGGTACTGATAGGCTTCAAATTCTTTGCCGGTGTAAAAGTTGTAAAAATCCATAAATACCCTCTCCCATTTCTATTGTGATTGATTTTAAAAGTTATTAGACAGTAGTTGGTTTTCTTTGTATAATAGGGATTATAATTGTATGGGAAAGGAATTGCTACCATCGAAAAACGACTTTAGTTGGAAATCCAACTTTTTCAAAAAAAGTGTTGGATAATTATATTGCTAAAGCGGACGCCAGGAGGAGCAGGAAAAGTGTATGGATATTAGGGTTGAAAAGACAAGACAGAGTATTATTAATGCGTTTATTGAATTGAGATCGCATAGGGAGCTAGAGAGGATTACGATTAAGGAGTTGTGTGAGAGGGCGCGGATCAATAAGTCTACGTTTTATTCTCATTATCAGGATATTTATCATCTTTCGGATACGCTGGAGACGGAGGTGGTGGTTTCTATTATGGAGAATTTGAGCCATCCGGAGAAGGTACTGGAGGATACGGCGGATTTTTCGCGAGAGCTGTTTATGGGGTTTCTGGCGAAGGATGCGCTGATTGGGATTTTGTTTTCGGGGAGCAGGAGTAAGTGTCTGGTGCAGAAGATTGAGATTGCTTTGAAGGAATTGGTGTTTGGGGCTTATCCACAGTATCGGGAGAACCGGGATATTAATATTATGCTGACGTATATCTTGTATGGATGCTATTATGCGTTTTATGAAAACCGAAAATATGGGGATGTTCCGGTGCTTTCCAGTATTACAGAGCTGACGGGGGAAACGGCTGCGGCGGCACTGAAAATGGTTAATAAATAGAGAAAGGACAATTATGACATTGAATACAACAGGTTCCAATCTGCAGATGGGAAGTTCAACGATCACTCCTTTGCAGATTTTAAAAACTTATTTCGGATATGACTCCTTCCGTGAGGGGCAGGAGGAAATTATAGATACGATTCTGGACGGCAGGGATGCGCTGGCGATTATGCCTACAGGGGCTGGGAAATCCCTTTGTTATCAGGTTCCGGCGCTGCTTTTGCCGGGGATTACGCTGGTGGTTTCGCCGCTGATTTCGCTTATGCAGGACCAGGTGAAATCCTTAAATGAAGCGGGAATCCATGCGGCATATATCAATTCTTCCCTTACAGAAGGACAGATCAGCAAGGCACTTTCTTTCGCCGCAAGAGGCGTGTACAAGATTATTTATGTGGCACCTGAGCGGCTGGAAACGGCTTCTTTTCTGGCGTTTGCCCTGCATACTCCCATTTCCATGGTGACAGTAGACGAGGCACACTGTATCTCCCAGTGGGGACAGGATTTCCGTCCCAGCTACCTGAAAATCGTAGATTTCGTGAGGCAGCTGCCTGGACATCCGATCCTCAGTGCTTTCACCGCAACCGCCACAGAAGTGGTCAAAAACGACATTGCAAGAATTCTGGAACTGAAGAATCCAAACATTGTCATCACTGGCTTTGACCGAAAAAATCTCTACTATCGAGTGGAGCATCTTACAGGAAAACAGAAAGATACCTTCATTGCAAACTACATAGCCAGTCACGCAAACGAAAGCGGTATCATCTACTGCGCCACCCGCAAAAACGTGGATACTTTGTATGAACAGCTGCTAAAACAGGGTGTTTCTGTCACCCGTTATCATGCGGGAATGAACACAGAGATCCGCAAGGAAAGCCAGGATGATTTCATCTATGACCGCGCCCAAGTTGTGATTGCCACCAACGCGTTTGGAATGGGAATCGACAAGTCCAACGTGCGTTTCGTCATCCATTACAACATGCCCCAGAGCATGGAAAATTACTACCAGGAAGCTGGACGTGCAGGCCGTGACGGGGAACCTGCAGAGTGCATTCTGCTCTTTTCCCCGCAGGACGTTATGATCAGCAAAATGCTCCTTGGAAGCAAGGATTTCGAGGGCATGGATTTCGCTGAAATGGAACAGGTGCGCCATCAGGACGCAAAGCGTCTTCAGATTATGGAAGGCTACTGCATGACCACCTCCTGTCTGCGCAATTATATCCTGAATTACTTCGGGGAATCCACTGACCAGCCCTGTGACAACTGCGGCAACTGCCATCAGGAATTCGAAGAACTGGACATGACTCAGGACGCCAAATGGGTAATCGGATGCATTACAGAAATGCGCGGAAGATACGGCCAGGCCCTTGTAATCGGTACCCTGCTTGGCTCCAAGAGGGCCCGCTTAAGAGAGATTGGCGCCGACTCCTACAACTGTTACGGTCAGCTTCAAAGCCGCACGGAAAATGACCTTAGACTTCTCATCAGCCAGATGATCCGCCAGGGTTACATCGTCCAGACAGACGGGGAATACAGTGTCCTCAAAGTCGGAAATATCTCAGAATTACAGCAGAAAAACACCCAGATCCTTGTAAAAAAATTCAAGGAAAAAGAAAAGATTTCCGCGTCAAAGAAACGCAAAAATCCATACGGAAAGAGCTATTTCGAAGCCGAAAATACTGCCGGCAATTCCAACGAAGCCACTAATACTTCCAGCCCAAATGCCGCAAAAAAATCCGCCCTTTTCGAAACCCTACGCCAGCTTCGCCTCCAGATTGCCAAAGAAGAATCCGTCCCGCCCTACATCGTCTTCACCGACAAAACCCTCATCGACATGTGCGAGAAGCTTCCAGGAACCGAATCCGAAATGCTGGATGTCTCCGGCGTCGGCCAAAACAAACTAAAGAAATACGGCCAACGTTTTTTACAAGAAATCTCCTCATTTCTTTCCAACAACAACTAATCATTTCCCGCAACTTAAAAGAGGTCCCCGTGAGACTTTTCCAGTCTCACAGCGACCTTCCTTTAAGGAGTTTGCTTCACGATCTCTTATATGGCGTTAAGAATCCGTCTTGCATTATCAATTCTTTCCTGCGTTGGAGGTTTCACGCCCTCCAGCGGATATGGGATTCCCAGCTTTTCCCATTTAAAAATACCAAGCGTATGATACGGAAGAACTTCCACGCGCCGGGCGTTTCCCAGTGTCTTGATAAAATCCGCAAGCTGGTGCAGATATTCATCCTTGTCACTACCTCCCGGAACCAGTACATGGCGAATCCACACAGGTTTATTCATGTCCGAAAGCTCACGAGCCATAGCCAGAATGTTCTGATTAGTCTGCCCGGTAAGCTTCACATGCTCCTGCTCATTGATCTGCTTGATATCCAGAAGCACAAGGTCTGTGTATTTCATCAGTTCCAGCCATTTGGAATGCCATGGTTCCTTCGTGGTATAAGGATTTCCGCTGGTATCCAGGGTGGTATGGACTCCTGCTTCCTTTGCCTTGCGGAAAAGCTCTGTAAGAAAGTCCATCTGCAAAAGGGGTTCCCCGCCGCTCACCGTGATACCGCCTTTTTCTCCCCAGTAGGATTTAAAGCGAAGAGCTGTTTGCAGAAGCTGATCCGTGGTGTATTCTTTCCCTTCCTTCATATTCCAGGTATCCGGATTATGACAGAACTGACAGCGCATAGCGCAGCCGGAAAGAAAAATTACATATCTCACTCCGGGTCCGTCTACAGACCCGAAGCTTTCCAGAGAATGAACATAGCCTTTTAACATGTTGTTTTCCTTTATTAATTACATTCTGTCATGGCAGGTTCTGGCAATAACATCCAGCTGCTGCTCTCTTGTCAGATCGATAAATTTAACAGCATAACCGGAAACACGGATAGTGAAGTTTGCATACTCCTCTTTTTCCGGATGCTCCATAGCATCGATCAGTTTCTCTTTTCCAAATACGTTTACGTTCAGATGATGTGCGCCCTGGTTGAAATATCCATCCAGTACGTGAACAAGGTTATCTGTACGCTCCTCATCACTGTGTCCAAGTGCATCCGGATTGATTGTCTGAGTATTGGAAATTCCATCCAGTGCATCCTCGTAGTCAAGTTTTGCAACAGAGTTCAGGGAAGCAAGAAGTCCGTTCTGCTCTGCGCCGTAAGATGGGTTAGCACCTGGTGCAAGCGGCTCTCCGGCTTTTCTTCCATCCGGAAGAGCACCTGTAGCCTTACCATAAACTACGTTGGAAGTAATGGTAAGAATAGATGTGGTTGGCTTGGAATCACGATAAGTATGAATATGTTTCAGCTTCTCCATGAATGTAGAAAGCAGTTCTTTCGCAATGCTGTCAGCTCTGTCATCATCATTACCATAACGTGGGAAGTCACCCTCAACCTGGAAGTCTGTGGTAATTCCGTCTTCATCACGGATTGCTTTTACTTTTGCATATTTAATAGCAGACAGGGAGTCTACTACATGAGAGAATCCGGCGATACCGGTTGCGAAAGAACGGTCAACCTTTGTATCGATCAGAGCCATCTCAGCTGCTTCATAGTAATATTTGTCATGCATGTAGTGGATCATGTTCAGAGTTCCTACATACAGATGAGCCAGCCAATCCATCATCTGGTCATATTTCTGCATAACCTCATCATAGTCAAGGTACTCGGAAGTGATCGGCTTGTACTCCGGTCCTACCTGCATTTTCAGCTTCTCATCCACACCGCCGTTGATTGCGTAAAGAAGGCATTTTGCAAGGTTTGCACGAGCTCCGAAGAACTGCATTTCCTTACCAGTCTCTGTAGCAGATACACAGCAGCAGATTGAATAGTCATCGCCCCAAACCGGACGCATAACATCGTCGTTTTCATACTGTACGGAGCTTGTTTTAACAGAAATATTAGCAGCATATTTCTTGAAGTTCTCCGGCAGCTTGGAAGAATAAAGAACAGTCAGGTTTGGCTCCGGAGCCGGTCCCATGTCCTCAAGAGTATGCAGGAAACGATAGTCATTCTTGGTGATCATATGACGTCCGTCAACACCGATACCACCAACCTCAAGAGTAGCCCATACCGGGTCTCCGGAGAACAGCTGGTTGTAGGACTCAATTCTTGCGAATTTAACCATACGGAATTTCATTACCATGTGGTCAACAAGCTCCTGAGCTTCCTTCTCAGTGATAACACCGTTCTTAAGGTCTCTTTCAATATAGATATCAAGGAATGTGGAGATACGTCCAACACTCATCGCAGCACCATTCTGTGTCTTGATTGCTGCAAGATATCCAAAGTACAGCCACTGGAATGCTTCATGTGCATTTTTTGCCGGCTGTGAAATATCATAGCCATAAATTTCAGCCATTGCTTTCATTCCCTTAAGGGCACGGATCTGATCTGCAATCTCCTCACGAAGCTGGAAATCATAACGTCTCATACCCTGGCGGTCGCATGCTGCAAAGTCTTTCTCCTTGCCTTCGATCAGAGCATCAATACCATACAGAGCCACACGTCTGTAATCACCTACAATACGTCCACGTCCATAGGTATCCGGAAGTCCGGTAAGGATATGGCTGTGACGTGCTTTTTTCATCTCTGGTGTATAGATATCAAAAACACCCTGGTTATGTGTTTTGAATTCATATTTTGTAAACATATCATGAATCTGCGGATCTACTTTATAGCCATACATCTCGCATGCTTTCTCTGCCATCTTAATTCCACCGTATGGCATAAATGCACGCTTCAGAGGCTTATCTGTCTGAAGTCCTACTACTTTCTCAAGATCCTTCAGATCTTCGTCAATGTATCCAGGTCCATATGCAGTCAGGCCTGTAACAACCTTAGTTTCCATGTCAAGCACACCATTATTGGCACGCTCTGCTTTCTGCAGCTCCTGCAGCTTTCCCCACAGCTTGTCTGTAGCCTCGGTCGGGCCTTCCAGGAAGGAATCATCTCCGTCATAAGGGGTATAATTGTGACGGATAAAATCACGAACGTTGATCTGTTCTTTCCAACGGCTTCCGCTGAAGCCTTCCCACTGTGCAAAATCTTTCATTCTTGTACCTCTTTCTTTCTATTTTGTAGTTCTCCGCGTATATTGAAGAATTGTTATTGGTTTAACGATTGTAGTATACGGTATTGTTTTTTCCCCGTCAATCGGTTTGGAACATGCTTTTAATAAAATACAATTTGAATGTAAAAATATGGAATTTGCAGGACATGAGTCCTATATTTCAGACTTTCCAAATGCCCCGCATGCGCTCTCTTTCCATATGATTCCAATGGATTCTGATAAATATTCTCAGCAATACCTTTGATAATTTTTATCAACATAATCCAAGGGGCAAAAGTCCTTTGCCCCTTACATCAATGCCTTTTATTTGGGACAAAAGTCCCTTTTATATAGTTCCTTTAAAATTGAAAGAATAATTGATGGAATTGAATATGAATTTGCTACATTTACGATATTTTGCAAAATTGGCACAAACGCTGCACTATACACGGGCGGCAGAACATCTTTGCATTGCACAGCCAAGCCTCAGTCACGCCATTTCACAGATGGAAGCTGAGCTTGGAGTTCCCCTTTTTGAGAAGGTGGGAAAAAGCATTGTGCTTACCCATTATGGGGAACAATTTCTGGCCTGTGCACAGCAGACTCTTATGACACTGGACAATGGAGTGGACGCCCTTCAGCGTGTGGGACGAGGAGAAGGACTGATTCGTCTGGGGCTTCTCTGTACCCTGGGAGAAGACTTTGTTCCCGGGCTTGCAGAACGATTTCTGAAGCAGTATCCTGAGAAAATATCCGTTTTACATTCAATACAGGCATCACCGGACAGCTGCTTGACGGGCTTTGCGCAAGGCGTTTTGACCTTGTTTTCGCCTCTCTGGCGCAGTTTCACACCATTGACCTTGCCCAGACCATTCCTTATCCACAGGTTTATTTTGCCAAAGGCTCCGGTCTTCGTTCTGTAGTTGACGGCCTGTTGCGCCAGATCGGCCAGGAGCCCCAGATTGCCTACGAGACGGAGGAGGACAGCGTAATTGCCGGACTTGTGGCCCATGGATTTGGGATTGCAGTGGTTCCCTACATGGAAATGCTTCTCCGATTACTTTGATTGTCATTATTTTTTCCTCCATTTTAATAAGAATGCTGAATTTGTGATTACCAATACGGAACCTGCGTTGTGGACGAGGGCACCTACGATGGGGTTCAGGATTCCGGTGATGGCAAGGACGATTGCAATAAAGTTCAAGGTCATAGAAAAGGTCATGTTCAGTTTGATGGTAGTCATCATGCGCTTGGAAAGAGCAATGAGATGGGGAAGCTCTTTTACTTCATCGTCTACAAGGGCAATGTCGGCTGCGTCTACTGCGATGTCGCTTCCCACGCCGCCCATGGCAATTCCCACTTCTGCACGCTTCAGAGCCGGGGCGTCGTTGATTCCGTCGCCGATCATACAGACCATTTTGTTTTCCTGCTGATAACCATCAATGTATTTCAACTTGTCTTCCGGGAGACAGTTGGCACGGACTTCCTTAATATGAAGCTGGGATGCGATGGTCTTCGCCGCATTTTCATGGTCTCCGGTTAAAAGGACCGACTGAACGCCAAGGCTGTTCAGGGAGTCAATCATGCCGGTGCTTTCCTCACGAAGAGTATCGGAAAGAGCGATGAAACCAGCATACTGACCGTCAATTGCCACATAAGTAACGGTACAGCCGCGCTCTATGTACTGCTTCGGATTAGCCTTACTCTGAATTTTTTGAGTACTATAAAAACTTGCATCTGTTAATTCTTTGCTTTCTCCTGTTTTATCCTCAGTGTCTGCACACTTTTCGGCAATGGTCTTTATTTCCACGCCATGTTCCTTCAAAAGCTTCGGATTTCCCGCCAGAACCTGTTTTCCTTCTGACACTGCACAGACTCCCTGTCCCGGAATCATCTGGAAATCCTCTGCACCGGAAAGTATGATGCCTTCCTTCTTACAGCAGCTTACAATTGCTTTTCCAAGGGGATGCTCGGAAAGCTGCTCGGCACAGGCTGCAAGTCTGTAAATATCATCATTGTTATAATTTTCGCTGTTGCTGACAGCTGCAACCACCTTCGGTGTACCATATGTTAAAGTTCCGGTTTTATCAAACGCAATCACGTTTACCCTTGCAAGCCGTTCCAGGGCATCTCCCTCACGTACCAGGAAGCCATGCTTGGTGGCATTTCCGATAGCCGCCATAATAGCGGTTGGGGTAGCCAGCACAAGGGCGCAGGGACAAAATACAACCAGAATAGTAACCGCACGGATAATCTCTCCAGAAATCAGCCAGGTAAGAGCTGCCGCAGTTAACGCGATCACCACGATCCAGGTAGCCCAGCGGTCTGCGATCCCTACAATCTTAGCTTTCCCAGCGTCTGCGGATTGGACCAGACGGATCATTCGCTGGATGGAGCTGTCCTCCCCAACCTTGGAAGCCTTCATCTCAAAGGCTCCAAACTGGTTGACCGTTCCGCTGGATACCTCGTCTCCCACTGTCTTATCAACTGGAAGGGACTCCCCTGTCATAACCGCCTGGTTGACGGAAGTCTGTCCTGAAATAATGATTCCGTCTACCGGAACCCCTTCCCCAGGAAGTACCCGAAGGATATCACCAACCTGTACCTTTTCCGCAGGGATAACAGATTCTTTTCCATCTTTTATTACCCTGGCGGTCTGTGGTGTTAAATGAACCAACTTTTCGATTCCGGCTCTGGCTCTGGCTACAGTAAGCTCTTCCAGAAGTCCGCCAAGCTGCATAATAAATGCCACTTCTCCGGCCGCAAAATCCTCTCCAATGCACACAGAAGCGATCAGCGCCAGAGATACCAGAACGTCTGCTTTGATGTCAAATTCCGTCACCAGTCCAATGATGGCTTCCAGAATAATAGGAAGTCCGCACAGCACAATGGCAATCCAGGACATGTCAAAGGGGAACGGGGAAATTCCCAGCAGACTTAACACAATGGCGCTTCCAGAGATCACCAGCAGGGTGATGTCTTTCTTCGTGCCGCCGATTTCAAGTAACTCTTCTAACTTTCCCATTAGATTTTTCATGTTATGCCTCTTTTCTATACCTTATGAGGTATAGGTTCATTATACCTATAGGGGTATAGGTTATCAAGAAGGGTAAATGATAAGAATTCTCAAAACAGACGCAAAACAGGCCGCATATCACCCGCAAACCATTTCCGACTCTGACAATAAGTCGGAAATGGTTTGCGTAATGATATGCGCCCTGCTCTGTTGTGCATTGACACATATAAATCTATCACTCAAGAACCGTAACGGAGATCATCCCATATTGGAAAATCGTTCCACTGCTTTGGTAAAGCTCTCGATGGTTTTATCTGCGTCGCCATGCTCAATTCCATCACGAACGCAGTGTTTGATGTGGCCTTCCAGCACTACCTTGCCGCAGCCGTGAAGCGCGGATTTTGCAGCGTTGATCTGGGACAGAACATCCTCACAGGGAACATCCTCGTCGATCATCCGGTCAATGGCCTGCACCTGACCAATTATTTTTTTTAACCTGCGGTGCAGGTTCTCAGAATCCATACATTGTTTCATTTGTTTGATACATCCTTTCTAATCAGCACCTTTTTCCCGGTATCAAAAGAACTGAAGGTCTGCAGGGAAATCTGGTTCATGTATTCATTCATATAATCTACATCATCCACCAGCAGTGCCTTGATAAAATCATTATAGCGCACATTAGATTTCTGAAACCAGCCGCGGATCATTTTCCGGAACATATTCTTCACTTCGTGGTTGGTAATAGACAACTGATACAATTTCCTCATCCACTAGAGTTTCAATATTTTTCCCAGAAAGAAGATCTTCCATATCAACCTTTATATTTGGCGAACCTTCCTGTATCAGCTTTCCAACCAGACTGTTGGAACTGGTATTTGCCCAAAAGTTTTCAAAACGGCCGGTATCCAGAAACTTGGTAATGGACCATGGATTGTAGATGTCCGTGCGGCTGCCGAAACGAAAACCATCATACCAGTACCGAACCTGCTCCAGCTGATCCATGCAGCCAAATTCCATGAGAACCCTTTCTACCTCTTCCCTGTTAAAGCCAAAGGCAGTCTCATATTTCCTGGAATCTGTAGTCACAATTTCCAGATTGTTCAGATCTGAAAAAATAGATTCCTTGGAAATTCTGGTAATCCCCAATCTTGCATCCTGATAGGTTGCACCTTTCACTGAAGCAAAGCTGATAAAAATAACAGGATAGCTTCCCTGCAGTTCCCTGTATTTCTCACTTTTCCATATCTGCAGTCCTTCAAAGTATCTGCTGTATCCGGCATACTGATTGGAAAAGAAATATTCCAGCATACTCATATTCAAAGTTTTTCCAAAACGGCGTGGTCTATAAAAATATCCGTTTTCTCTGATAGAACCAAAATCCTGATTTCCAATGGAAATAACTGGTTTCATACTGTGGAAAGCTTCCTTTCATGTCTTCTACTTTAACATTTCTGCTTCCTGTTTACAAGTCATCTGAAAATTTGTTTTACTAATTATTTATCATATGTTATCTTATTCTTACAACACTAAGGGGGAAAGAATGATAATGGAAAAGAAATCGAATCATTTTTCAGGACAACTTGGTTTTGTCCTTGCTGCGGCCGGAAGTGCTGTAGGAGTGGGAAACTTGTGGAGATTTCCATACCTCGCAGCCAAAGACGGAGGCGGCTTATTTTTAATTATTTACCTGATCCTGGTACTTACCTTTGGATTTACCCTGCTCACTTCTGATATTGCCATCGGCCGACGCACACAGAAAAGTGCCATCGGTGCCTATACCCAGATGCGGCCTAAGTGGAAATTCCTGGGAATCCTCACCTTCCTGGTACCAGTCCTGATCATGACCTATTACGCTGTCATCGGCGGATGGATTACCAAATATGCAGTGGTCTATGTAACCGGACAGGCACAGGCAGCTGCCGCAGATGACTACTTCACATCCTTTATTTCTTCTTCCACTTCACCGGTGATCTTCGCCCTGCTTTTCATGGGTGTCACTGCTTTCATCGTGTACAATGGGGTGGAAAAGGGAATTGAAAAAGTATCCAAATGGATGATGCCTATCCTGCTGGTTCTGGTAGTGGTGATTGCAGTTTACTCTCTCACCCTTTCCTATACAGATGCCTCCGGACAGGTGCACACCGGATGGCAGGGATTTCTCTACTACCTGAAACCGGATTTTAAGGGACTGACTGTGCAGCGTTTCCTGCAGATCCTGCTGGATGCCATGAGCCAGCTGTTTTTCTCACTCAGCGTATCCATGGGAATTATGATCACTTACGGTTCCTATGTCAAACCTGAGGTAAACTTAAACAAGGCCATCAATCAGATTGAGATTTTTGATACAGGCGTTGCCTTTCTTGCAGGTGCCATGATCATTCCGGCTGTGTATGTATTTTCCGGCACTGAGGGAATGGGCGCAGGACCAAGTCTGATGTTTATTTCCCTGCCAAAAGTATTCTCCGCAATGGGAAAAGCCGGCACCTTCGTAGGGATCCTGTTTTTCGTAACTGCTATTTTTGCAACCTTGTCTTCCTGTATTTCCGTACTGGAATCCATCACTGCAAACTGCATGGAAATCTTCCATACAGGCCGTAAAAAAACAGTTCTGGTTTTGTCTGCCATCTATCTGGCAGTTTCTGCAGTGATCGCTTTGGGCTACAGTATTTTCTACGTGGAAGTAAAGCTTCCAAACGGTTCTGTGGGACAGCTTCTGGATATTATGGATTACATCAGCAACAGCGTTATGATGCCATTTATTGCACTGCTCTCCACCATTCTCATTGGATGGATCGTAACACCGTATTATGTAATTGATGAAATGGAAAGAAGCGGAGACAAATTCCGCAGAAAAAAGCTTTACCGGGTGATGATCCGATTCGTTGCACCGGTTATGATGTTTATTCTGTTTTTGCAGTCTACTGGAATTTTATCTTAAGTTAAAAAAGGGGGCTGTCGGTTAATACCACATTTCGGTATCCCCAGTAGTAATTGAAAGGATCCCAGCAAGAACGAGGCTTGTTAGCCTTCTACCTTGCGAGGGATCCTTTTTTCTATGAAAGATGAAATTTATTTTTGGCCGCAAAAATCCCTTGTCTGGATTTTTACAGCCGCACTTTTGATCAGGCTGTTTTTTCCGTTGTTTTTCCCTCAAACTTCTTTAGTTTTTCATTGAGAAAACGACAGTATTTATTTATATTCCTTCCGATTGCATACAACATGAATTCTTTGTACACTTTATCTGCAGAACGGTAATTAAAACGCCTAAAGTTTTCGTTTTCTTTGATATCACCGAAATGTCCTTCTGTCTGGATCGAACGTGTCTGCCGTTTCAGAATCCCGCGCTCACTTTGGATGTTTGCATGGGATTTTTCACGCAGTTCTTCCCACTGTTCATTGATCTTCATTACCTTATTTTTCTCAACATCCTTTTCGGCATTATATTTATACAGACAGCGGGCTTTATGTTCGCATCCACTGCAGTCGGCGCAGGCGTACACCTCAAAGGTCTGGGTATAACCATTCTGCTCTTTGGTTTCCGTTCTTATGTGACGCAGTTCACGTCCGTCATGGCAGATATAGAACTGCTCATCTTCAAATACTTCGACCTTCATGTTGTAATATTTACTGATATTTTCGGCATATGCGCGTGTTTTGCGTTTTTCATGATCCTGCAGTTTTATATAGCTTTCTATCCCTTTTTCTTTTAAATAAAGCAGATTTTTCTCACTACAGTATCCGCTGTCAGCAGTCACCTCTTCCAGGACGCTGCCAAAAGCCTCCTGGTGTTTTTCCAGGACTGGGATCAAGGTATTGTAATCCGTCCGGTCATTACTTACATATCCGTGAACGATGAAATAATTTTCCACGGCGATCTGTACGTTGTACGCCGGCTTTAACTGTCCGTTCAGCATATGGTCCTCTTTCATCCGCATAAAAGCAGCTTCCAGGTCTGTCTTGGAATAGCTGTTCCGGTCTTTTCCCATGATCTCAAAGCATTCTTTATATCCCATCAGACGCTGGCCGAGATGCTCCAGTTCCTCATACAGCTGCTGGATCTCAGGTTTTCTTTTTCCTTTTCCATAAACGAACTCTATCCCTTCTCCAGTGGCAATCGTACTAAGGTTCTTCTGCAGTTTCAGGATTTCAAGCGGAGAGCAGTTATCAATCTCAATAACTGTATTATTTGCAAGTTTCTTATGTTTTGACAGCTTCCGTTTCCGGTTCTTTTCTATAACACTGCGGACTTTATCCATTTCCTCGATCACAAACATCTGTGCATTCCCGATATCATACTTTGGCCCATAACCATTCTCCTGCAAAAATGTATTATACCTGGCAAAGTTCAGCTCAATAGAATCTAGCAGACCAGCCAGATGGTAATTGATCGTACCGCGCCAGACAAATGTATAACGGTTTGCATTGGCTTCGATCTTAGTCCCATCAATAAAAAGTTCTTTTAGTGTAACAAGGCCTTCTTTTTGAAGCCGGCGCAAAAACTGGTAATTAAGATCATCCAATATTTCAGAAGTTAGCTTTTTCCCTTTAAATCCATAAAAAGCGTCCCGTTTTGGTTTCTGCCCACGGGTCAGCCAGATAAAAGCGAGATCTCTTTCACATAATTCTACAATACGGTCAACAGAACGTACCCCTCGCATGTTTGCGTAAGTAACCACAGCATACATCATAATTGGGTTATACCCGGTTCTTCCCTTATCTGAACAATTGGCCAGCAGACCAGAAAAATCTAAATCCTCCATCACTTTTTTCAGGGTATAGACTGGATCGTCGTCAGGTAAACTCAATTCGAAGAAACTAAAATTAATTTTCTGTTGCCCAAACTCAAAAAAGTCGTTATAATAATTAGTTGTTAGCATAGTTACATTATAACATGTAACGGAGAGAAAGATGGTTGTCGTTAGCCATCTTTTTTTCTTTTTATGATAAAAATTTGGGGAGGGTGTGACTTGGTATGAGTCACACCCTCCCTCTCTTAGAACTGTCTATTTCCCGACAGCCCCTTATTATATTATTTCTTACTGCGGTATGCTTCTGCTTCCCAATGTGTAATAAAGTATGTAATATCATCTGTCATGTGAAGCGGTCCGCCAAAGCTTTCTGCATATACTGCAAGCTTGATGGCATCTTTTACAAGAAGCTGTGCTTTTGCAGCTTTTCCCTTATCATCTTCCATAATAAAGGCGCCAACTCCCTGTACCAGAATCAGTCTTGGTTCTTTGTCATTCTCTGCCATAAATGCGTCCAGCGATGCTTTTGACTGATCAATATTTTCTACAAATAACGGATATGGTCCACAATATACAATGTGATCCGGTGTAAACGGCTTCAGAAGCGGTGCAGCCGCTGCTTTATCTTTTACAAAATGATCAGCTTCTGCTGCAGGTACCACTTCTACTGCATGTCCCAGTAACTGAGAAAGCTTCTCTGCTGCCTGCTCTTTTTCAGGTGTAACCACATCACTGACATCAGCAGTTCTCTTTACCTGTTTCTCTAATTTACTGATCACATCATCAAATAACACTCCGATTTCCTCTACAGTATTTGCCGCAACGAAAATTCCGTGATTCTGAAGCAGAAGAACCTGAACATCTTTTCCGTATTCTTCTTTATAAGCATTCATTTTCTCATAACAGATACGCGCAAGTGTATATCCGGGTTTGCAGATATCGATCCAGAGTACATCTTTTCCAAGAAGCTGTTCGCTGAGTTCCTTTGCCCCTTTTCCGCAGGTCAGTCCATTGACAAGTGTAGGATGAACATGCAGTACATATGTATAGGCAAATAAATTATGAAGCAGTGCTTCCACACTTGGACGTTTGGTTTTGTCAGCATCTGTTACTGCAGCCATAACATCTGCAAGATACAGTGATTCACGTTTGACATCATCTTCAGGATAATCTGTCTTCATGATCTCATTCAAACGTGCTCTGCTCATTTCCACAAATTCCTCTGACTTGATTGTAGCAAGCTGTGTACCAGAGCCTTTTACATACAATGTGGTGTCGTCTTTTACTGAAGTATTACCACCGCCTGCAAGAACATAAGCAGGGTTGCTTCCATAAGTATTTGACATTTTTACTAGGGTTGAAAGATCCATAGTTAAAATTCCTCCCGTATTTATAATAGTTTTGTTGTTCCCCATTCCATTGTACACGATATCCTGCTTCTTTCCAAGTGTTATGGAGTAAACAGTAACGTTATAATAATCCCGCAAATAATCTCATAAACAGTTGTCCCAATCGCAGATATGCGCTGCGTCCGGTACTGTACTGTTCTGTGACTTCACGGCATTCATCCATTATTGCTGCAAGATCATTTCGGATATCCAGAACTGCCTGACAGTCTGCCATAAAGCAGCCGTTTTCAAAATGATGATACAGACTTCTGTAATCCAGATTTATGGTTCCGCAGGTTGCCATACAGTCATCTGCCACACTCATCTTTGCATGACAGAAACCAGGTGTCCATTCATAGATACGCACTCCATGTTTTACCAGTCCATGGTAAAAGGAACGTGTGATATTGTAGATTATCTTTTTATCCGGAATACCAGGTGTGATGATCCTCACATCTACCCCACGCTTGGCAGCCAGACACAGCGCATGGCTCATTTCATCTGTGATGATCAGGTACGGTGTCATAAACCAGCAGTATTTTTCCGCTTTATTCACCATACTGATATACACCTCTTCGCCTACCTGTTCATGGTCCATAGGACTGTCCGCATAAGGCTGGATAAAGCCTGTCTGCTTTGCCTGATAATCTGTCTGAACCAGAAATCCGGTAAAATCACTGTCATTTTTATCCTTATCACTGACAGCATTCCACATCTCCAGGAATGTTACTGTTAGGGAACGGACTGCCTCCCCCTCCAGACGGATACCTGTATCCTTCCACTGTCCATAAGGATGTGTGAAATTAAAATATTCGTTGGCAAGGTTGTAACCGCCGGTAAATCCCACTTTTCCATCGATCACTGTGATCTTGCGGTGATCCCGGTTATTCAGGAACACATTCAGACCCGGAGTAAAAGGGTTGAACACTCTGCAATGGATTCCCACATTTTCCATTTTCTTAATGAAGTCTGTATTGATAAACCCAATGGAACCCATGTCGTCATAAAATACTCTGACTTCTACGCCTGCCTTTACGCGGTCTTCCAGAACTCTCTGGATTTTATGCCAGGCCTGTGCATCCTCAATGGCATGATATTCCATAAAAATGAATTTCTCTGCCTTTGCCAGATCTGCCAGCTGAGCCTCCAGCCCTTTGACTGCCTCATCATAATAAATAACATCTGTATTCTGATAGACCGGATAGGAGGCATTTTTCTGTATATAATCAGAAATATTGCCTGCCTTCGGGATTTTCCTGCCAAGCTTTTCCCTGCACTCACTGTCATTGGGAAGCAACGGCAGAAGTTCCCTGTCGATCTGGTCATAACGCTCCCGCATTTTACGGGTACCGCCATTGAGACCAATCAGTAAGTACAATCCCATTCCCAAGATAGGGAATACAAGGATCAAAATAACCCAGGGCATTTTCATAGATGAAGTCTGGTCTGACGCATACAGCTTAAGAACCAGTACACCTGCAAGAAGCCTTGTCATCAGATTGATAATCTCCGCATATTGATTCAGCTTTGTGATCATAGCAATGATAAAAGCTGCTTCCAGTAAAATACATACTGCGGAAAAGCATAATCGTTTTACACCATTTTTCGTTTTCGCCCTGCCTTCCAGGGTATCCTGTTTCATATTCTTTCTCTCTCCCTCTGTCATTGTACGTTAATATTCACTCTATTCCCAGAACACATATCAGACGGATAAAATCATCCGCTCTTTTACTTGCTTATAACCGCTCCGCAGTTTCAGTCAGGAAAGATTTTCTGCACATTTATTTGTGCCTATATACTCTGCTACTTTATCTGTTACTTTATTGCAGATTACCGTATAGGCTGCTCCCAGTACATTGGCACCTATACGAAGTGCTACTGCTGCCGGCATTCCGAAGATCCCTGCTGCAATAGATAAAGCTCCAAAAGTATTAAATGCAGTCTGCCACGGATATCCTGCTGAATATCCAACTCCGATTCCTCCGATCATTCCAATGTACGGATACATGGATTTAGGAAGTACCAGATACAGCACAATAAACAGCAGACAGCCCACAACATTAAACATTCCTCTGCTCACAGACCTTGGGATACAGTCCTCTGTAAAAGGCAGACATACAGACATACAGGCGATTCCTGCCCACATTGCTCTGGGAAGTCCCAGAAGATTCATAAACAGCATTGCGCTGGATACGATCAGTGTCAGTTTCACATACCATCTGCTTCTTGCTGACTTAAGATCAAATTCCCGGAACAGATCCAGGAAGGTTCTTCGATAAGCTCTGTTTCTCTGATTCTTATAGAAGACGATCATACAGATCACCATTCCCACCAACAGACCGATCACACGGAAGGTATATTCCTTTCCTGTCACATCATAGCCCAGAAGCAGCAGATAGCCCAGAACAAAGGTGGAATGATTGTACATGATCACATTGTGACAGCCCAGTATCATCAGCAATAAGATACACACTACATTCACTGCAAATGCAGCTAACGGAGGTGCCATATTTGCCAGACGGGGGCCTGCCATAAGTATACCGAAGATCCCTGCAATGGAAAGCAGTCCATGTGTTGTCCTGATCCCGAAATCTGCCTGCCGCAGCACAAGCACTGCCAGCAGAACAGTAACACCCACTACACTGTTGTTGTTCCCTGTAAGCTTGCTGTATATGCTTACCACTGCCACACAGAATGCCATGACCAGATACACTTTAAAGTTATAGATCAGAATGTGCCGTCTTTTCTCTTTGGGGTCTGTGGTGTTTCTGATCAGCTGTTTGGAGCCGGTCGAACTCAATTGTAATTCCTGATAAAATGTCATGTCTCGTTACCTCTCTTTCGCGAAAATCTATAAAATAGTAACGAGCACTATACCGCAGTTCCCTCTGTTAGTCAAGACTTAATTATTTCTCCAGTTCTCTCCCAATTATTCTGTTAAGTTTCTTCTGATTATTGTGCCAAGTCTCTCCAGATCCTCATTGTCAGGATGAGATAACGCCCTGTCAAAGTTCTGGATCAGTTCATCCAGGTTCGGCGCATGATCCGGTTTCTCCTTCATCTTTACATATCTGTCCCTGACTGACTGGGGCATTTTCCCCTGACACATAAATTCTCCCATTACTGTATTACTCTCATCCACAGATTCCTTAACTTTCCCGAGAACCTGCTGGAAATAGGCTTCACTGCCTCCGAAGCCTGCTGTTCCAAACAGAAAAATTTTCTTATTTTTCAGGCTTTTTAACAGTTCAAGTGTTGCAGGATCTGCATTCCCTATATCTGTCCAGAATCCAATGTATAATATATCGGATGAGAGAGCCTTCGCGCCTTCTGTTCCAAAATATTCACAGTTTTCCTCAGGCAGTATCTCCCTGATCTTCTCTGCAAGCTTCTTTGTGTTCCCTGTTTTACTGCTGTACAGAATTGAATATCTTTGTGTTTCCATGCTGTTTTACTCCTTTTGTTTATGCACTCTCGGAGTCTTCCTTGTATTTGCTTTTGTGAGAAGATTCCGAGAGTACATTTTTATCTGCATTATTTATATCAGTTATACCTCTTCATCAGACACTCCATCCCGGAACATTTTCAGCAGTTCTTCCAGGCTTTCTCTCAGCTTCTCATTCTTATTATACTGAACCAGTACCACCGTAGCAATGACAGACAGGATCATGCATCTGCGGATCAGTTTTCGGATGCGGATACATCTCTTCACATCTTTTCTTCCCTTTTCATAGAGCTTCTCTGCCATCCTGTCAGCTCTGGCATCTTTGCAAGCAATATAATCATCAATCACCTGCTTATCCTCCTCACAGATATCCAGATTCTCATACTGACTCCTCAGCTCCTCGAGTTCTGCATTATTCTGTCTGATCACGGTATCTTTGCGGTTAATTCTCTCTGCTGCACTCCGGCTCATTCTCTCTGTTCGTTTACTCATGATAAAAACCCCTTTCGTTTATTTTTTATTATCTCCTATTTTATACTTTTCTCAGGCTTTTCTCAATAAAATAATCAAGCAGATATTCGCAATGGCCTTCTTCTTTAAACTCTCTGAAATACAATCCTAAGCCTTAGTATTATATTTACACATTTTATTTTCTCTCCGACGGATACATATGCAGCCAGGGCACCGGCGATGTAATTTTATGGAAATTTTCTCTTGCAATTTCCCTCTTTTCCCCATTCTCCCCAAGAATCAGCAGGCGATCTGCCATTGCCAGGGAATCCGACAAATTCAAAGATAAGATCACAACTGAAATCCCCTTATCCAGAAACTTTTCCAACATACTCCAGATAAACATCCGGTGGGCAAGATCAGCGCCGCGGAAAGGCTGAATACAAAGCAGAATCTCTGGTTTCTGCAAAAGTACTCTTGTATACACCAGCTGATACTTCTGCTTTTCACTCAGCTCCTCCACCGGCATTTCAAAAACATCTCTCCCTAATATGGGACTGTACTCATTTCGAATACTTTTCCTAAGACATTTGTTATGCCAGATTGAAGGAACTTTCTCTGCCAGACAAATACAGAGATTATTCATATAATCCAGTTCTGGAAAAATCATAGTTTTTGTAGTACGTTCCTGGATTACTGCAATCCTGCCATTTCTCGGAATCTCTGTCTTCTTCCCATTCAACAGGATTTCTCCACTTTCCGGTAAAATATCTCCGGTTAAAATTCTCCTCAGTTCTTCCATTCCACCGGCATCCATAATCTGTACTGCCAGACATTCTCCCTTATGCACATCAAAGGAAAACTTGCAAGCTGCATTCTCTCCGTAGCCCTTCCACTGAAAAACAACTGGTGCAGCCTGCTGCCCTTCCCTTTTTTCTGTATGATAACGGACCATGTCATTATATTCCGTCATGTAAGTTACAGGCGGATCATTGAACAGTTCCTCTCTTTCCAGAATCTTCTGGATTCTTCCATTTGTAAACAGCGCACATCTGTCACAGATACTGGAAATCTCCTCCAAATGAGAACAGATATAAAGAAAAGAAAAACCTTTTTTCACATAATGACGGATAATTGCATGAAGCTTTTTCAACTCGTCATCACTGACAAGGGCTCCAACCTCATCCAGCACGATCAGATGATATCCCATAATCACTGCCCGGAGCAATTCTACAATGATCCGTTCAAAAGCAGAAAGCTTCTCCACATCTTTATCAAGAGGAATGTCCATTCCGATATCTTCGAAAAAGGGCTTCATCTGCCGGTTCAGGATCTTTGTGCGAATCATCCACTGACGAAAGCCCGGACGCAGCACAAAAATATTATCTGCAATATTCAGATTTTCTGCCAGAGAACTTTTCTCCTGGATAATGCTGATCCTGTTTGCTGCCTTATAATTTTCTTTCCAGGTATTTACCTTTTCCCCTCCATAATATATATAACCGTCATAGAGGGGAAGATTCCGTTCCAGAAGCTTCAGAAGAGCTGTTTTCCCATGACTGTTAACAGGCAGAAATCCCATAACCTCCCCCTGAAAGATCTGAAGGTTGAAGTCCTTCAGCTTTACAACCTCATCCTCTTTATACGTCACACGCTCCATTCTGAGAACTTCATTTCTCATGCCAGCACACTCCTGTTTTTTACCTGTCTGTCGTCAGTAAGTATAGGGATGGTGATCTCCACATCTGTCCCTTCTCCCGGTACAGAATAAACGTGCATACCATATTCATCCCCAAAAATCAGATGGATTCTGTTATTCACATTCACCAGAGCGATTCCGCCCTGTTTTTCTTCGTTGTCGTGAAAAGCTTTGGTTGACTTGCCCAGCTTCTGGTTCAGCTTTGCCAAAGTCATCTCATCCATTCCCACACCATCGTCGGAAATACGAATGAGCAGGCGATCCTTTGTACACTGAAAACGGATGTAGAGATTTCCGCCACCAACCTTCAGTTCCACGCCATGGATAATGCTGTTTTCCAGAATAGGCTGCAACGTCAGTTTGGGGATTCTACAGTTCATGATCTTTTCATACTCTGCAATATCATAATCAATATGAAGCTGCAGCCGATCCCCGAAACGATATTTCTGAATTCCAAAATAAGTCTCACAGTTGTCCAGCTCTTCCTCCACAGAAACCAGATTCTCCACCTTGGTAATGGTGTAACGGAAAAATCTTGCCAGAGCTTCTGTCATATCTGCAACGCTGTCCAGGCCTGCAATAATAGCTTCTCCACGGATGCTTTCCAGTGTATTGTAGAGAAAGTGGGGATTGATCTGATTCTGCAAAGCCAGGTACTGAGCCTGTCTTTTGTTCAGATCCATATATTGGGGAGAACGCACAATACGGTCTACCATTTTCATCTGCTTCTGGATGCTTGGAGTCAGGTTCAAGAGCTCCATATCTTCTTTTTCGGAAAAAATATAACCATCCAGAAAACGATTCGTCATTTTTTCACAACGCATGTAAGGACGGTGAATCCACAGCCAGAATACAATTGGAAACAAAATTGCAAATATTGTTATAATTATGGCCATCCACCAGGGTGTTTCTCCTTTATATGCCAATAGCAGCTGAATTACCGCCAGAATAATAAAAACTCCGAAGATCACCGTTCCAAGAACAAGAGCACGGTTGGATATGTATTTTAATTTTTCTTTGAATTTCATTTTTGATTTATCCATACAATTTTCTATATGTAGAGGGTTTCACCCCTGCCGCTTTCTCAAAGGTATGTGTGAAATGTTTCGGATCGTTATATCCTACCTTCCGGCAGATCTCTGTTACTGGAAGATTGGATTCCCGAAGGAGCAGCTTGGCCTGTTCCATTCTCACGTTGATCAGATATTTGGCAAAACCTTCTCCTTCTGTCTTCTTGAATAAGGCACTGAAATAAGCAGTGCTAAGTCCCACCATCTCGCTGACTTCCTCTAAGGTCAGCGGATCACTGAAATGGTTCTGAATATATTCCTTTGCCTTGCGAACCGGGCGGATAGTATCATTTTCATAGCGTTCAGCCTGCTCCTGGATATATTTTTGCTGAAAATCCCCAAGACAGGAAAAAATTTCCTCTATTTTTCCACATTTGTCACACTGTTTACGGAATTCCTCCACAGTGGCAGTGCGCTCTGGAATCCGAATACTTGCTGCAAAAATATCAGCTGCTGCATATACCAGTTCGAAAATCTCGCTGCCCCGGATTTCTTTCGCCTTATTTACCGTATCCTGCAAATCCTCTACTGCTTCTGCTGCATTCTGAATGCTGGAAATTTCTACGGCATGGGTAATCTCACGAAGATACTTTTTCAGCAGCTCACTCTCCTGGATTTCTGAAGCTTTTCCCATACAGTCGAGAACCCGTCCATCCCCTTTTACCAGTCTTTCCTGGATCAGTTTTCGGGCTTCCTGCATAGAGTCTGCCAAACGCTCTGCCTCTTTGTATGCTGCTCCAACTGCCATGGAAAAGCTTACATGCTGAAACATGTTTTTCTGGATTTCCATCTGGGTAAGACTGCTCTTCATGCTTCGGCGGATGGATTCTTTCTCACTTTCCGGATAGTTAAGAATACCATAGCAATAGTCATCACGAATCAGAAGAATTAATTCGCGACTGTCATTTTTCAGATTTCGTTCCAGGGCCTCGCGAACTTTTTCCATAAGTACCTCACTGGAAGTGGAGCTGATTTCTCTCTCGCCAGCCATACCTGTTGTTCCATCCATTCTGCCGCCAGAAATGATCTTTCTTCCATAATCCACTTTTACGCAAAACGCCTGGTATACTCCCTGTCTTGCTTTCAGATGATAAATGCTCGTCAGTGTGTCCTGTGAAACCGGCATATCCGGCTGATCCAGCAGCCGGTCGATCAGATTCGCCCGTAAATGGTCATCATCTCTTTTCGCCTTATTTACAAGCTCCTGGTGATTCAGTTCCGACTCCTTGCGCTCCCCGATCTTTTTCTGCAATTTCTGCAGGGTAGCAGTCAGTTCCCCCTTGTTTACCGGCTTCAGAAGATAATGTCCCACGCCGTAACTGATAGCCTGCTGTGCATACTCGAAATGGGCGTAACCGCTGATTATGATCACTTCCAGAGCAGAATCCAGCTCCTTCACCCTTTTTACCAGCTCCAGACCACTGCAGCCTGGCATGCGGATATCTGTGATCAGAATGTCCGGCTGTGTCTGCTGTACCATTTCGCAGGCATCCTCTCCGTTGTGGGCAATTCCTACCACCTTCATTCCCAAAGAATCCCAGTCAATCAGTGCCTGGATCAGCTGGCAGATCCGCACCTCATCATCTGCAATTACTACCTTTAAAATCTCCATGTTCTCCGTCCCCATTACATAATTACTGTGAAAGAATTTTCCTATTTCCATAGAAACTCTTTCCATTTTTCTTATTTATAATGATAATCCATTTCAGCAATTTAAGCAAGAAAACCGCCGGAAAAACCGACGGTTTCTTGCTCCTTATATTACTGTTCCAGTCATCACCACATACATGGTATTCCATGAACAATATTCTTTTTATTTCAGATTATTTATCAGAATCCTTTGTGATCACAGATACACCTGTATCTGTAACTTCTCCACCAAGCTCCTCGCCGTTGATTGCTTTTACAGCTGCTTTTACGCCTTCAGATCCCATAACATCCGGGTTCTGAGCCATTGTGCAAAGAAGATATCCGTCGTCGATCAGATTCAGAATTGCATCAGATTTATCAAAACCAACACCGATGATGTCAGCGTTTCCAGCTGCTTTGATGGCATTTCCAGCACCAGTTGTGGAGCCTTCGTTACATCCAAAGATACCAACAACGCCCTGTGTAATGTAGTTCTCTGCGATACTCTGGGATTTTGCAGCATCACCTTCGCCGTACTGTGTTTCCATGATCTCGAAGTCTGTGCCGTCAAATGCTGCGCGGAAGCCTTCCTCACGGTTTACGCAGGAATCAGTAGCTGCGTTTACATTAATAATACCGATTTTTCCGGATGTAATACCAGCATCCTCAAGAGCCTTCTTCATTTCTTCTCCTGCTGTTGTTCCAGCTGCTTTGTTGTCTGTGGAGAAAGTAGCTTCTGCCTCTACATTTGCAGGGGAGTCAACATATACAATCTTAATTCCCTGGTCTTTTGCTTCCTGAAGTGCGGAAGAAATAGCGTCTGGTCCGTTTGCAGCAACCATGATCGCGTCATAGCCGCCTGCTACTGCGTTATTTACACACTCAATCTGCTGAGCATCATCCTTTGTATTTGGGGACATGAAGTCAACTGTTACCCCAAGCTCTTTAGCTTCTTCCTGAGCGCCTTCATTCAGGGTGATCCAGTGCTGGTCGATAGAGTCCATTGTAATCAGCGCAATTTTCTCATCACCTGTAGCCTTAACATCATCTGATGCATAAACAGTAGCTGCTCCAAGGGAAGCGATCATAGATACTGCACATACCATAGCTAAAAGTTTTCTTTTCATTGTAAAAATCCTCCTAAAAATTATTTTTTATAACTACCCGCCTTCTCCATTTGCGGTTTAGTTTCATAACAGGTTATTTTTTTCTGTGTTTCCCAAACTGGCCGTTTCTTACAACTACATCCAGCAATACGGCTGCAACTACGATCACGCCGATTACAACTCGCTGGATACCAACCTGTGCACCGATCATGTTCAGACCATTTTCCAATGTCTGCCAAACGGCTGCACCTGCGAAGGTTCCAAGAAGGATTCCTGTTCCTCCAAGTGGGGAAACGCCACCGATTACGCCGGCAGCTACGCCGTACATCTCGTACATGTTTCCAGCTTCCATATTTCCCATACCAGCCTGTGCGCAAAGGATAAGGCCAACCACACAGGAGCATACGGAGCTTACCAGATAAGTCTTTACTGTGGTGGAAACTACGTTTACACCAGAAAGCTTTGCTGCGTCCACGTTAGAACCGATTGCGTAAATATGACGGCCTGTACGCGTCTTGGATAAGATAAAGAAAAATATAACAAAAATAACAAGTGCAATCCAGAATGTGTTATAAATGCCAAGTGTTTTGCCGTAATAAAAACATTTTTGGAATGCATCAGCCGTTTCTTTTCCAACACCTGTTGCAATGGCATCTGTATTTCTGTTTCCGTTTACCATGTAGGCAATTCCTCGTGCTACGAACATGGTTCCCAGTGTTGCAATAAATGGAGGAAGTTTAAATTTTCCAACCAGATATCCGTTTACCACACCAACTACCAGACAGGCAATCAGTGCAATCACGATTGCAAGGAATGGTGCCATTCCTGTTGTCATTAAAGTAGCTGCGATCATAGCGCTCATTCCAACCATGGATCCAATTGACAGGTCAATGTTTCCAGTGATCAGTACGTAACTTTGCGCAATACCGATCAGCAGGTACTTGGACATGGAACGCAGCAGGTTCAACACATTCTGTCCAGAAAACACCGCCGGGTTAATGATGCCAAATGCGATATAAATAATGACCAGCCCCACGAACGCGGTAAGTGCTGCCCCCATTCCCCTGATCCCCAATAACTTCTTTAAGGGGCGTTGCTGTTTACTATTCATTTTTACTTCCTCCCTCAGTTTCCTTAATACCCTTGTTTTCAAAGGATGTTGCCATTGTCAGGATCTCGTCTTGGGTGGCTTCCCTTGCTGAAACCTCACCGGTGATACGTCCGTCACACATTACGATGATACGGTCTGCAATCCCCATGACCTCCGGCATTTCAGAGGATACAAACATAACTGCAATTCCCTGTTTTTTCAGCTCATTCATCAGATTGTAAATTTCTACCTTTGCACCAACATCAATTCCTCTTGTTGGTTCATCGAAGATAACAACTCGTGAATCTCTTGCAAGCCATTTTCCAACAACTACTTTCTGCTGGTTTCCACCGGAAAGATTGCCGGAATCAATTTCCACGTTCGGTGTTTTGATCCGGAGATCTTTCACTGCTTTTTCGCAAAGAGCATCTTCTTTTCCTGAGTTTATCACACCCATCTTGTTACATACAAGGTCAAGATTTGGCAGTGCCAGATTCTGGCGAATGCTTAATTTCGTACAGAGACCGTCTTTTTTACGATCCTCAGGGGCAAGTACAACACCATTTCGGATAGCATCCATTGGACAATTGACTTCGATTTTTTTACCATCCACATAAAGCTCTCCGCCGTCTTTCGGGTCAACACCGAAGATAGCTCTTGTAGTCTCTGTTCTTCCGGCTCCCATCAGTCCCGCAAATCCTACAATCTCACCTTCATATAAAGAAAAATTAATATCGCGGACCATTTTTCCGGCATTGAGATTTTTCACCTCAAAAATCTTCTTACCTTTCTCACATTCCACTCTCGGGAATTTCTCTTTGATCTCACGGCCTACCATATTTTTGATAATATAGTCCATGTCCATGTCTTTGAAATTACCGTCTGTTATGTATTGTCCATCTCGCATGATGGTAACTCTGTCCACGATATGGGCCAATTCTTCCAGTCTGTGTGAAATGTAAACGATTCCTCTTCCTTCATCCCTCAGCTTACGGATGATACGGAAAAGATCATCGATTTCTTTTGCTGTCAGAGAGGATGTAGGCTCGTCCATGATCAGAATCCTTGCATTGATGGAAAGTGCTTTTGCAATTTCAACCATCTGCTGTTTGGATACTGGCAGATCTCCTACGATCTGATCCGGACTGATGTCAATTCGAAGATCGTCCAGAACCCTCTTGGCTTCTTTCCGCATCTTCGCATTATTTAAGGATAAACCACCTTTTACTTCTCTTCCAAGGAACATGTTCTCCGTTACCGTTAAGTGCTTGCACATGTTCAATTCCTGATGAATAATGGCTACTCCTGCTTCCTGGGCCTGCTTTGGTGTCAGATCGTCATAGGATTTTCCGAAGATTTCCATCGTTCCTTCGTCTCTGGTATATACACCGCTGAGGATTTTCATCAAGGTTGATTTTCCGGCTCCGTTTTCCCCAAGCAGCGCCATAACTTCTCCAGAACGCAGCTCAAATTTCACATGATCCAGGGCCTTTACGCCCGGGAAACTTTTGCTGATATTGTTCATGGAGACAATGACCTCATTCATTCCATTCCCTCCTCATTTATTTGTTTTTGCTTTCCTTTGTTGATATTATCTTAACTCATATGGCAGGTTTAGGATAGAGGGGGAGAGTTTGGGTTTATGGGGGGATTTTTATTGTATTAAGGCTATGTATAAAAAAACAGGATCCTACTTCATGCAGAATCCTGTCAGCTTTAACAGATGCTTTATCTCGCTGAATTTAACCGCCTGACTTTATAAGTACTGGCTGAACTCAACCTTCTCTTTATTCGGTCCCTCAATTGTAAAGAACTTTACCCCGTTTTCCCAGAAAGGAAGAAAATGAACAATATCATTGGTCGTATTTAATCCTGCCTGATTAATCATTTCATATACTTTTTCAATATCTTTTACATCAATCGCCATATGATCGATTGCACCGGATTCCATCTTAGCCGCTTTATTTTCATATGTCTCAACAACAAGTGTATTTAATTTCAAAAAAGCAACCTTTTCATCCGCTTCCTCATTTACTGTACGAAAAGCAATTTCGAATCCAAGAACCTCATAAAAATCAATCGTTGCTTCAATATCATTTGTCGGAATTCCAATATGTTGAATTCCATTAAGCTGTTCTTTTAAATTCATTTTTTACCCTCCAGTCTTTCTTCCACTTGCGTTAACTTCGGCATAGCCGGAATTGCACCTTTTTTCTCCACACAGATACTTGCTGCTGCATTTCCAAACCGTGCATATTCTGCCAGTTCTTCCAGAGTCAGTTCATCTATTCTTTTATCAGATTGGCTGAGTTTGTACAGGAAACTGCCCCAGAAGGAATCACCTGCTCCATTTGTATCTGCCACATACTCTACTGCAAATCCCTCAACTATACGTCCACCATCCTTATTATAAATATAAGTTCCATTTCTTCCAAGTGTTATTGCTACAATTTTTACTCCCTGACGATATAATTCTTCTGCTGCTTCAATAACATTCTCGTATCCTGACAAAAGCTCTGTTTCTTCGTCTGAAATTTTCATAATGTCAACATATGGAAGCAGGCTTCTCATATGCTTTTTTGCAATCTCTTCATTTTCCCATAATGATGACCTGTAATTGGGATCATATGAAATAATACTTCCCTTGTTCTTTGCTCTTTTTACTGCATAAAAAGTAGTATCTCTTGCAGGCTGATCTGTAAGTGACAAAGACCCAATGTGAAAAATGTTAGTCTGGTCAAGGATATCAACATCAAGTTCTTCTTTCTGGATCTGTGTATCTGCTCCCGGCTTTCTTGCAAACGAAAAAGTTCTCTCACCTGATTCATTTACTTCCACAAACGCAAGTGTTGTAAAATATTTTTTGTCCAGCAGCATTCCTCTGGTATCCACATTTTCCTTCTGAAGTACAGACCTGAGAAATTCCCCATGCATATCCTCTCCTGCTTTTCCAATAAATGCAGTATGGGCTCCCAGTCTGCTGGAAGCAACAGCCACATTTGCCGGTGCACCTCCTGGATTTCTCGCATATAGCATCTGCCCATCCTCATTTAATCTCTGAGAGGTGAAATCAATCAATATTTCTCCAAATACAGTGATATCATAAATGGATCGACAGGCTGCATCATTTGTGTCCATCAAAAGATCTGCCTCCAACAGCTTATGAAGGATCTGTTCACACTCTTTATCATTATCCGTATGGACATGCAGCTCCCCTTTCTCAAAATCAGGCATACTCAATACGCCAAGCATAGATTTTGCATTTACTGCATAACGACCACAGCACAATTCTACATCACAGGGGATTGGTTCTACTATACTTACAAGTTTTCTCGCATTCTGCATGGTTTTTAAAACTACTTTTACGATCATCCGCTATACTCCTTATGCAAACAGGCTGATTACAATTGCACAGATCAATCCTGTAAAGCCTATAATAGTTTCCATCATTGTCCATGATTTTAAGGTTGTCTTTTCATCTATCTCAAGCAGAGAACTTACCAGCCAGAATCCGGAATCGTTCACATGACTGAATGCTGTTGCTCCTCCATTGATAGCACAGACCATAGCTGCCAGATAAACAGGAGATAATCCTGCCACGCCTGGCATAGCTGCCATAATACCGGCTGCCATTGTCATAGCCACTACTGCTGCGCCTACAGATGCACGGATTAATGCTGCGATCAGAAATGCCACCAGCACCAGTGGAAGACCGCTTTTCTCCAGTGCCGGTCCAATGATGTCACCCATACCACAGTCCTGCAATACCCAGCGGATAATTCCTCCACCTGTGATAACAAGCAAAATCTGCCCTGTAGGGCGCAGGGAACGATCCATGATCTTCTTTAACTGTTCTCCATCATAATTCTGTTTTTTGCCAAGAAAATACATTGCTGATAATACGGCTATGATCAATGCTACAAATGGTGTTCCAAAAAATTCCAGAACAGGACGAATAGCATCAATTCCCGGAATATACGTAGAAAGTGTATTGCATAGAATTAAAATCAGCGGAACAAGGATAATACACAGCACAGTAGAAAATGCGGGAAGATTCGCTTCATCTTCCTGTTTGACCTCCTGAATATTAAACGGAAGTCCTGTATTAATACGGCTGCCGATAAATTTTGACCACAAAATCCCTGCAAAAATCAAAGAGAGAATACCAACAGGAACACCCACTGCAATCATAACTCCCAAATCCACATTGAGCATATTTGCAACAAGTACAGAGCCTGCTGATGGCGGAATAAACGCAAATCCAGTTGCAAGACCTGCCAATAAAGGGATCACATAATATAATGTAGATTTTTTGGTTTTCCTGGCAAGTCCGAATGCCAGTGGAATCAGGATCACAACACCAGCTTCAAAAAAAACAGTTGTACCAACTACAAGTCCTGTGATTCCAAGTGCAATTCCTGCTTTCTTCTCACCAAACTTATTTACCAGTGTCTGGGCAACACACTGCGCTCCTCCTGACACCTCCAGAATCCCTCCAAATAAAGATCCCAGTCCAATCAACAATACGATTCCCTGCAGAGTTTCACCTGCCCCCTTCTCTACTGTGCTGACCAGAGTCGGAACCGGCATACCGGCTCCGAGCCCTATAACCAAAGCTGAAATCAGCAGGGATAATACTGGGTGAATTTTAAATTTAATAATAAGTAACAGTAACAATACAATGCCTGCCGCTGCTGCGATTAACAGCCTTGATGGCTCTGCTGCAAATGCTGCTTCTGTCATTTCAATTTTCCTCCTGATAATCAGTTATAATCTCTGTCTGATGAAAATCATCCAACATATTTGTGTATTGTTGCTCTTACAGCTCCAGGTCCTGCAAGCATCTCACGGAACATGCCCTCAATCTTCTCTCCCACACCATCTTTATAAAGATCAGTAAAGAACAGGCGCTCATTGGAAAGAATTGGTTTTAACTGATCTGTGAAAGTCTCAGGTTTACCTACTACAATATCCTTAAACTGTTCCTGCAGTTCCTCATTCATTGGGTCCGGTGCAAGTTCAAATTTATCTCCTTCATCATCTACACCAAGCATATATCTGAGCCATCCTGCAATTCCGAGAGGTATCGCAGTCAGTCTGGAAGCATCTCCGAATTTCTGTACATATGCTTTAATAGTTTCACCAAAGCGGATACCAACCATCTGAGATACATCTACTGCCAGACGAAGGTTTGTGTCTCCCAGATATTCATTTGGAAAACGATCGTTAAAAAGCTCATCCACAAATGCCTGCGGAGAGAGAATTCCAGGATCATCAACTACCGGAAGACCTTCATCATAAGCAACCATACGCGCCATTTTCATCATATCTTCATTTGTATTAAGCATATGTGCAAACAGATCATATCCAAGAACTACTCCCAGAGGACCTGTAGCAGAATGGACCGGATTCAGGCATACTGTTACCTTCATACGTTCAGAAAGGTTAACTGTATTTCTGTCCGCCATATATACGCCGAAACCTTTTTCCAAAGCCGGACGTCCGTTTGGGAAGCTGTCCTCAATTACAAGATACTGTGGTTTCTCAGCATTGACAAATGGCGCAATGTATGTCTTCTTGCCTGTGATCACCGGCTGCATCTTCTCAACACCCAGATTTTCAAGGTCTGCTGCAATCTGCTCACTTGGACGAGGTGTGATCTTATCAATCATTGTCCATGGAAAAGCAACTACTTTTTCATCACTTACATAGTTCACAAATCCCTCATCAACAAATCCTGCTTTCTTCCACTCTTCTGTCATTGTCATTACTGACTCACGGAGCTTTGCGCCATTCTGTGAGCAGTTATCCATGGAAACCAGTGCGATCGGATATCTGCCAGCCTTATATCTTTCATAAAGCATTGCAACCAGAACTGCCATGGCACCACACGCTTTATCCGGTCCATTCTTGATATCTGCCTCTACAAACGGGAACCATGTTCCGTCAGCTTTCTGCAATGCATATCCTTTCTCTGTAATTGTAAAGGAAACCATCTGCAGGGATTTACTGGTAAAAATCTCCTTCAGCCGACTCCACTGGACTTTATCAGAAGACTGTGCTTTCACTGCTTCTGCAAGAGCTCCGATCACTTTATATTCACGCGTACCATCACCATGCAGGATTACACTTAATCCCAGATTATCATATGGATCATAAATCTTATCTACTACATCATAATCAAAGGTTTCCACACAGGTAATGCCACGATCCAAAATTCCTTCTTCCAGAAGGCCATCTGCAATCCCACCGATAAATATGCGGAAAATATTTCCGATACCAAAATGAACCCATCCTGGTTCTTTCTTTGCTTTCTCAGAAACTGCTGCCACATCATAGCCCGGAAGGGTGATTCCTGCCTTATTCCATGCTTCCTGTTCCTTAATTCCATTCATTGATAACTTCATGTTATATCCTCCTTTTTCTTCCTGCAACGCTTATTATTTGTTATTACGCTTTTTACTTACACGTATATCTAAACCGTAAGTTGAGTATATATCTTTTCTTTTCAAAAATCCATTGACAGAGATTCTAATTTTTAAATAACTTTTTTGTCTATTTTTACCATAAATATGTTGTTAATCCGGTTCTCATTACAATCTTGCAGAATATATTTTTTCATTACAATTCATTTGTATTGCTTTTTTTTCGTTCTGTGCTACAATAAATTTGAAACTTAACATTATCTTGCAACATAATCAGGAGAACATTATGAGTGAAAAGGGATTAACCAACATTAGCCTCAAAAAAATAAATAAATCAAAGGTTTACCAATATATTTACAGAAAAAAAATGACCTCCAAGCTGCAGATCGTTCAGGAACTGCAGATGGGCTTATCCACTGTCAGTCAGAACCTGAACCTCCTGGAGCAGGAAGGTCTTATAGAAAAAAATGGTTTTTTTGAATCCACCGGTGGCAGAAAAGCAAATGCCATTCAGATCGTATCAGATTTTAAAATTTCCATTGGTATCGGTATTTTAAAAGGTATGTTTCATATTACTGCTGTAGATCTGTACGGAAATGCTTTCTATACGGATACCATTCCGCTTCCATATTCTAACACGCCAGATTACTATAAACAGGTTACTGATACTGTAAAGGAATTCATTTCATCACATCAGTATGACAATGACAAAGTACTTGGCATCTCCATTGCCACACAGGGTATCACATCTCCGGATCATACTACTGTATTATATGGGGATATCATGAATAACGCTGGCATGAAACTGGATGATTTTTCCAGATATCTTCCTTATCCCTGTTATCTGGAGCATGATTCCAAATCGGCTGCGTTCCTTGAGCTATGGAGGCATCCAGAGCTTGACAGTGCTGTTATCATCCTGCTGAACCGAAATCTGGGCGGCGGTATCATTACTGATCATCAGATTCACCAGGGAATCTCCATGCACAGTGGAACTCTTGAACATATGTGTATTAATCCTGATGGACCACTTTGTTATTGCGGGAGCCGTGGCTGCCTGGAAACCTATTGTTCTGCCAACGCACTGGAGCAGGCTGCAGGTATGCCTGTCAAAGAATTTTTCCCTCTTCTGCGCGAAAAAAAATCTCCCCAGATCATACAGGTCTGGAAAGATTTTTTAAACCATCTGGCATTTGCCATGAAGAATTTAAACCTTATTATTGATGCACCGATCATCCTCAGCGGCTACCTTGCACCTTATTTCACAGCGGAAGATATTGAATACCTGACAGAGCATCTCCATACTGCTGCACCATTCATACTGGATAAAATCCAGATACTGGTCGGTACTAATGGGCAATATACACCGGCAATTGGAGCTGCGCTACATTATGTAGAGAAATTTGTTCAATCAATTTAATGATACCAGTGTCAAAAGGTCAAAAGGGGCTGTCGGGAAATAGACAGTTCTAAGAGAGGGGCTGTAAAAATCCAGACAAGGGATTTTTGCGGCCAAAAATAAATTTCATCTTTCATAGAAAAAAGGATCCCTCGCAAGGTAGAAGGCTAACAAGCCTCGTTCTTGCTGGGATCCTTTCAATTACTACTGGGGATACCGAAATGTGGTATTAACCGACAGCCCCCTTTTGTTGTTTCTGTATTTTATTCCTGCAAAATCTGTTAGAAAGCTTACTGCCAGCGATGCTCTGCCTCTTCCATTTCCTCGATAAACATAAGAAGGAAGCTGATGAGGAGCAGGATGCTGGAAACCCAGATGGCTTTTGGGCCGTAGGCTATGGAAAGTCTGCCGCCAACTCCTGCGCCGATGGCAAACAGAAGAATGATAGCGAAGTAGCACAATGCCTGATGAAGCAGTCTTGGCTTCTTTTCCCTCATGTAGGCGGAAAGGGCTGCGGTGCCGCTTCGAAGGTTTCCGATGCACATGGTGCTGGCATAAGCGTTTCCTTCTACCTTACGGAAGGTCTGTACCTGCAGGGCGCAGGAGAAGGATACCAGAGTGGTCGCAAAAACATTCATGTTCCCAGGTATGAAGCCTACCAGGAACAGCAGGATAATTTCTACCAGAAGGATTCCCTGGCGCCAGTGAAGGCGTTTGGCGTAGCGGAATTTGTCCTGAATGCGTTCCGCTAAAAGTACTCCAAGGAAAAAGGCGGTCAGGGGAATCAGATAGTGTAATCCTGCTTTTACTTCGCCGTTCATAAACCGCTCACTCATCAGTACCACGTTTCCGGTCTGGGCGTTGGAGAAAACGCCGTCGCGAGTGAAGTAGGTATAGGCATCCTGAAATCCTCCCGACACTGCAAGAAATGCACTGTTTATGAAAGTTTCTGAGGTCTGTACCCTCTTATGATGGTCCATAATAAGTTCCTTCTTTCGTTGTTTTGTCTTTTGTTCTCCATACATATCTCCAAATTATAGAATATACAGGGATTTCTGTAAATACCTAATTTGATATATGGAGTATATCTATCTTATATATCAAGACAAAATATCCGATCAGTCGGCTTTGTGCTCGTCCAGATATTCCTTGCGTCCTTCTTCGTAAAGGTTGTTGCCTTCGCTGTCGATGATGACTACAAGAGGCATGTCCTCTACATAAAGCTTGCGCAGGGCTTCTGCGCCAAGATCCTCGTAGGCGATCAGCTCAGCTTTTTTGATGCATTTGGCAAGAAGGGCGCCGGCACCTCCGATGGCACCGAAGTAAACACCGTCATATTTTTTCATGGCTTCTACTACTTCCGGGAGACGGGCTCCTTTGCCGATCATGCCGCGGGCACCTACGGACATCATGGTTGGAGCGTAAGCATCCATACGACCGCTGGTTGTAGGGCCTGCGGAACCGATTACGGCACCTGGCTTTGCTGGAGTTGGTCCTACATAGTAGATGGTTGCGTCTGTCGGGTCAAATGGAATCTGCTCTCCCCTTGCAAGAGCTTCGCACATACGCTTGTGGCCTGCGTCACGGGATGTGTAGATGGTTCCGGTAAGCAGAACCTGATCTCCTGCGTGAAGTGTTTTTGCCAGTTCTTTTGTCAGAGGCAGTGTAATACGTCTTCTTTCCATAATCAGATCACCTCCGTTTTATGACGGGTAACATGACAGTTGATGTTGACTGCACATGGCATTCCCGCAATGTGAGTAGGCATTGTCTCAATGTTCAGACCGATGGCTGTGGTCTTTCCGCCAAAGCCCTGTGGTCCGATGCCAAGCTTATTGACTTTCTTAAGCATTTCATCTTCCAGGTCTGCGTAGAATGGATCCGGGTTGTGGGAATCTAATGGACGCATCAGTGCTTTCTTTGCAAGAAGGGCACATTTGTCAAAGGTTCCTCCGATTCCAACCCCCACTACCATAGGCGGACATGGGTTCGGGCCTGCAGTCTCTACTACTTCCAGGATAAAATCTTTGATTCCCTGAAGTCCTGCAGATGGCTTGAACATACGGATCATACTCATGTTCTCGCTTCCGAAGCCTTTCGGTCCTACTGTGATCTTAACCTTGTCGCCGGGAACAATCTCTGTGTAGATCATAGCCGGTGTATTGTCACCTGTATTTCCACGGCGTACCGGATCTTTTACAACAGATTTGCGAAGGTAGCCGTTTGTATATCCGCGGCGAACGCCTTCATTGATGGCGTCGGTAAGGTCTCCGCCAACAAAGTGTACATCCTGTCCGATTTCAAGGAAGACGCATGCCATTCCTGTATCCTGGCAGATCGGCACATTCTCGTTATCTGCAATGTCAAAATTCTCAATAATGTTGTCAAGGATGCCCTTGGCAATCTCTCCGTCTTCGCATGCGCGGCATGTTTTGATCGCGCATTTTACGTCTTCCGGAAGATGTTCATTTGCTTCGATACAGAGTTTTTCGATGACATCTGTAAGTCTGCTTACTTCTACTTCACGCATTTTGGTAAGCTCCCTTCTTTTGTATTTTTATCGCTGCTCGTGACGGGCGTATTTCGGAAGAAGCAGCGGAGATACCTTATCTGTATGGATATCTGCTTTTTTCAGTTCCTCATCATAAGCATAAATATGATTCAGGTTCATTTCTCCAAGCTCTACGTCCTTGCATTTTACAGCTGCTTTTTTACCGGCATTTCTTCCGAATACGATAACGTCCAGAAGAGAGTTGCCCATCAGTCTGTTTCTTCCATGGATTCCGCCTGCTGCCTCTCCTGCAACCAACAGGTTTGGAATTTCTTCTGAGAATCCGTCTCCGTCAATGTTCAGGCCGCCGTTCTGGTAGTGAAGGGTCGGGTAAATCACGATCGGAACTTTTCTCATGTCAATGCCGTAGTTCATGTACATACGGAACATAGCCGGGATTCTCTTCTCGATGGTTCCCTCGCCTCCAAGGATCTCGATCATCGGAGTGTCAAGCCATACGCCTTTGCGTCCGCCAGGAACCTCTACACCGCGGCCTTCCTCGCACTCACGGATAACACCGGAAGCGTTGACGTCACGGGTTTCAAGAGGATGGATGTAAGCTTCTCCATTTGCATTTACAAGCTGTGCACCAACGGAACGAACCTTCTCTGTCACCAGTGCGCCAAGGATCTGGGACGGATAGATGGCTCCAGTTGGATGATACTGGATGGAATCCTGATAAAGTAAAGATGCACCAGCTCTGTATCCAAGTACAAGTCCGTCAGCAGTTGCACCGTAGTGGTTGGAGGTTGGGAATCCCTGGTAATGCATTCTTCCTGCACCGCCTGTTGCGATGACTACCGTCTTTGCTCTTGCAACGGAGTAGTCGCCTGTTTCCATGTTGAGAAGGACTGCACCTGCAGCCTGTCCCTTTTCGTCTTTGATCAGCTCAACAGCGGAAGTAAATTCCACTACTGGAATGCCAAGGTTGAGAACTTCGTCACGGATGGTACGCATGATCTCAGATCCGGAATAATCCTTTGCAGCATGCATTCTCTTTCTGGAAGTTCCGCCGCCGTGTGTGGTAACCATGGTTCCGTCTTCAGCTTTGTCGAACTCAACGCCAAGGTCGTTCAGCCATTTGATCGCGTCCGGGGCTTCCATTACCAGTCTCTTTACCAGCTCTGGCTTTGCAGCAAAGTGTCCGCCGCCGAAGCAGTCCAGGTAATGCTGTACCGGGGAGTCGTTTTCTTTGTCTGCTGCCTGGATTCCGCCTTCTGCCATCATGGTGTTGGCGTCACCGATACGAAGCTTGGTAACGATCATAACGTTTGCGCCTGCATTGTGTGCTTCGATGGCACAGGAGGATCCTGCTCCGCCGCCGCCGATTACAAGGACATCTACGTCATAATCGATTTTGTTAAGATCAATTTTTTCGTTCATCAGACGGCTTTCAGAATGAAGCATTTCTGCTAACTCCAGGGGAGCTTTCTGGCCTTTGTTTGGTCCTACTTTGATTTCTGCAAATGCGTCTGGGTTATAGTCCGGATGGAATTTCTTAAGAAGCGCGTCTTTCTCATCAGCAGTCAGACGTCTTGGCTCAGTTGCCATACGCTGTGCTCTTGTAGCCTCTACCTTTTTGATGGATTCCATCATATTTTCTGGATATGGTGCATACATGTTTTTACGCCCTCCTTATTTCTCAATTTCTCTGTTGTTGTAAAGTTCCTGCATGTCTGTGATTGGTTTCTGCATGATCTGTTCGATCAGGTCGTCGTATTTGCCTTCGTGGATTTCTTCTACACGTTTTTCAAGGTGTTCGCTCTTTGGTGCGATGTATTTTCCGGTGAGACGTCTTGCGAGAAGACCTACCATCGGGTGGGAAATTCCGGCCGGGCATCTTACGGAGCAGCATCCGCAGCTTACGCAGTCAAAGGATTCTTCTGCGCATTTTTCAAGCTCGCCTCTCTGGGCGTAGGCGATGTACTGCATAACGTTTAAGCTCTGGGTACATGCTTTTGTGCAGGCGTTGCAGCCGATGCAGCTGTAGATTTCCGGGTAGAGTTCCATCATGACCTGCTGGTTTGGCTTGAGGTCTTCGATGTTGTAGAGGCGCTTGTCTGTTGGGAAGAATGGGATGCTTGCTACATACATGCCTTCCTGTACCTGGGTCTGACAGGCGAGACAGGTTTTGAGTTCGTTGTCGCCTTTGATTCTGTAGATGGTTGCGCAGGCGCCGCAGAATCCGTGGCGGCAGCCGCAGCCTCTTTTGAGGGTGTAGCCTGCGTATTCCATGGCCGTCATGATGGTCAGGTCAGCAGGTACGGTGTATTTTTTACCGAAGAAATATACGTTTACCATATTTTCCATGTTGGGAGTTCCTTTCTTCTGCTTGTTTAAACCGTACGCCTTGTGAAATGGGTATCTCGCACGTGCCCGTCGCAACGCTCTGCTGAACTAATCGCTAACTGCGACTAAGGAGTTCAGGAGAGCCTTCACTCCTAAGTCTTCGTAAGCGCTGGATTTCAGCGCCGCTAAAGGCGCTCCTGAAATGGGCAGCTTGGCGAGATACCCATTCCACAAGTCTGTGTACTGGCAATAACTGATTCATTTGTTCGAAAGTTTCTTAAGATTAAAAAATTTAGTACTCGTCAGGTAACTGATCTATCTCGTCCATTCGGAAAACCGGGCCGTCTTTGCATACGTACTTGGAACCGATGTTGCAGCGGCCACATTTTCCGATACCGCACTTCATTCTAAGCTCCAATGTTGTGTAAACCTGGGTTCGGGTGAAGCCAAGTTCCTCCAGGCCCTGGAGGACGAATTTGATCATGATTGGCGGGCCGCAGACGAGGGCTACTTTGTTGGTGTCGAAGCCGATCTCTTTTAAGTAGGTGGGGACGAAGCCTACGTGGCCGTCCCAGCCTTCCTGCTCGCGGTCGATAGTCAGGTAGACGTTTACGTCTTTGGCGTTCATCCAGACTTCCTGGATCTCTTTTAATTTTACAAGGTCATCTGCGGAACGGGAACCGTAGAGGATGTCTACGGTGCCGTAGTCGTCGCGGTTGTCAAGGACGTAGTTGATTACGGAACGGAGTGGGGCAAGACCGATACCTCCGGCGATGAACAAAAGGTTTTTGCCTTTCAGCTTATCTTCAACCGGGAAATGATTGCCGTATGGTCCGCGGACTGTGATCTCATCTCCAACCTGAAGGCTGTGGAGATAGGAAGTCAGCTCACCGCATTTCTTAATACTGAATTCCTGATACTCTTTGTTTGTAGGAGAAGAAGTAATGGAAAACATACCCTCGCTTACGCCTGGTGCGCAGACCATTGCGCACTGTCCCGGCATATGCTCGAAAAGCTTTCCTCCATCCGGTGCAGTTACGCAGAAGGTTTTTACATCCGGTGTCTCCTCATGAATGTCTGTGATCACGCCAACCTGCGGGATCAGAGTATCCAGAGTATAATTTTTATGACAGGTACACTCGCTCATTACTTTTCACCTCCATGCTTTTCAAAAGCCTTGATCACCTTCACAATGTTCAGGGATGACGGGCATTTTTCCACGCAGCGGCCGCATCCTACACAAGAATACATGCCGTTATTGTTGGCCGGGAAATAAACAAGCTTGTGCATGAATCTCTGACGAAATCTCTGCATCTGGCTGGTACGGTTATTTCCGTGAGCCATCATTGTGAAATCGGAATACATACAGGAATCCCAGCAGCGGTAACGCTTGATTCCGTGTCCGGTATCATAATCCTTGATGTCATAGCACTGGCAGGTCGGGCACACAAAGGTACAGGTTCCGCATGCCAGACATGGCTTATAAAGGGTCTCCCATACAGGAGAGTTAAATTTCTCATCTGCAGCATTTCCATCCCATCCTTCCAGGGAAAGATGTGTGTATGGAAGCTGCTCTACAATATTATGGATCGCATCTTTTTCGGCGGAAACTTTTTCTTCATCAGAAGCATCCGCATCCGTAAGAAGCTCCTTCACAGCCTCAGTAAGAGCCTCACCCTTTTCGGTAAGGGCTTTCCAGTAAAGGGAATCCTGAACCATCCATACCGCTATATCAGCCACACCGTCTGCATCTGCTGACGGATCTGCTGCGTCTGTTCCGAATACTTTACAGAAGCAGGACTCTTCCGGCTCATGGCATGCCATGGCAACGATGGTTCCATGGTCTCTTCTTGCTGCATAGAAGGTATCTACAGGATCTGCAAGGAATACCTTGTCCAGAACTGCCACGCCTTTTACATCGCAGGCTTTCATGCCAAATACAACAAAAGGACGATTTCTAAGCTCTTCTGGTTCTACTGTCAGTTTCTTTCCATCACGTACAACTGTGTAAAGGGTCTCACTCTGTGGGAAAAAGGCATCTTTACCGGATTTTACGGTTTTCAGTGTATCCAGATCTGCCTCTTCTTCCTCATTCCAGAGACCGAAATTTGTCTGTCCTGCCTTTTTAACCGGAAGGATCAGATCCTGGCTTTCTGCGATTTTCCGGAATAATGCTTCCAGATTTTCTTTTTCAATCTTATACATACATTATCCCCTTTCTGCCACTACGCCAGGCTCTACATCCTCGAATGTAAAGCTGGTCAGCGGGCCTTTTGACTCAGCATCAGCTCCAGCCTGATACTCGCCGTAGAAGGTATCAATATCCTTGATAAACTTACGGTTGAACAGGTGAAGGGGGATACCCTGCGGGCAGACACGGCTGCACTCGCCGCAGTCTGTACATCTTCCGGCAACATGGAAAGCACGGATGATGTGGAACATTTTCTCCTCGAAGGAATCCACGTTTGCTTTCTGTGCGCTGTCAAACTTGGTGCTGTCAAATACGCATTTGCGGCAGCTGCAGGCCGGACATGCATTACGGCAGGCGTTGCAGCGGATGCATTTGCTAAGCTCCTTCTGGAAAAACGCGAAGCGCTCTTCCGGGCTCATTTTCTCGATCTTCTCAACTTCCGCGAAACGGTCTGCATCCTTTGTATCCTTGGATTCGCCGATGATCTCATCGTAGATCATGTGCTCTTTTCCCTTGCATACATGGCAGCGCTCCAACATAGCGTCCTTGTAAGCTACGGTCTTGTCGCCGTAAATTGTGGAAATGTGAAGTGTCTCGCATTCATCTGTCAGCTCTGCACCGGAAATGCTTTTGATTCCCTTGATTCCTAACTGGCGAAGCTTTTCCACATTCAGCTTTCCTTTACATCCAACACCGATAATGTAGGCTTTTTCACGGTCTACACGGTGTTCCTTGATCAGCTGGTTAAAACTATAGGTATCACAAGGCTTCAGACAGACAAGTGTTTTTCCCTCTAACTTGGAAGCCTCGATCATCATCTTGCTTAAGTTTGCACCGCAGAAGCCGTTGTAGACAAATTCGTCCAGGCTTTCTGCAGTCTCGAAGTATGCTGCTTCCGGATTGTAAGGCAGGTCTCCGGCTTTCCAGCCAAGAACACGCGCTACGGTTCCATCAGCCAGCAGTTCTTTTGCACGGGTGATCAGTTCCTGCATCTTAAATCCTCCAATCTGACGTTTTTACCCAGAGAATAAATTTTTTCCACAAACTCATTCATGGTCTGGGAGAATTTTACACCTTCAGCGGCAGATACCCACTCTACACGGGTACGTCCGTTTTCCACACCAATGAAATCCAGCATGGAGAAAAGAAGGGTCATACGTCTTCTTGCATAATAATTTCCTGTTGTATAGTGACAGTCTCCCGGATGGCAGCCACACATGATCACTCCGTCAGCACCCTTTTCAAAGGCACGGAGGATGAACATTGGATTTACACGGCAAGAGCATGGCACACGAATAATCTTTACATCAGCCGGATAGGAAAGACGGCTGCTTCCTGCAAGGTCTGCACCTGCATAGCTGCACCAGTTACAGCAGAATGCCACGATCTTGGGTCTGAATTCTTCTTTTGCTTCTATCGACATATTGCATCTACCTCCGCTAAAATCTGTCTGTTGGAGAATCCCTGCAGGTCCATTGCTCCTGATGGGCAGGTTACGGTACATGCGCCGCAGCCTTGGCAAAGAGCATTGTTTACTACTGCAATTCTTCTTGTTTCACGGATTCCGTGGTCATTTACCTGTTTTTCCTCATAGGAAATAGCACCATATGGACACACATTTGCACACTGAGAGCATCCATTGCAAAGAAGCTCATCAGAGTGAGCGGTACATGGATTGGTTGTCAGCTTGTCCTTTGCAAGAAGGCCGATTGCCTTTACTGCTGCTGCCCCAGCCTGTGCAACGGTCTCCGGAATATCCTTTGGTCCCTGGCATACACCGGAAAGGAAAATACCAGCTGTAGGAGACTCTACTGGACGAAGCTTTGCATGTGCTTCTGTGAGGAAGTTGTTGGTATCAATACTTGCGGTAAGCATAGTTGCAATTTTTCTTACATCCTTGTTTGGCTCAATAGCAGCTGCAAGAACTACCATATCTGCTTCCATAAGGATCTGTTTGTTCTCAAGAAGGTCAGAAGCCTGAACCATAAGGGTTCCGTCTGGCTGCGGGATCACCTTTCCAACCTGGCCCTTGATATAGTTTACGCCGTAATCCTCAACTGCTCTTCTGTAGAACTCATCGAAGTTTTTACCTGGGGTACGGACATCAATGTAAAATACGGTTACGTTTGTATCCGGATATTTGTCGCGGATCAGCATGGCATGCTTTGCTGTGTACATACAGCAGATCTTGGAGCAGTAGCTCTTTCCTCTTTCGTCGGAGCAGCGGCTTCCAACGCACTGTACGAAAACAATGTTCTTCGGAGCTTTTCCATCGGAAAGTCTCTCAAGATGACCTTTTGTAGGTCCTGCTGCATTCATAATACGCTCAAGCTCAAGGGATGTGATGACGTCCTTGCTCTGGCTGTAAGCGTACTCATCATATTTATCAAGCGGGATCACATCGAAACCGGTTGCAACTACGATTGCGCCGTATTTCTGTGTAATGATCTCATCCTTCTGCTCGTAATCGATTGCGCCGGCTGCGCAGGCCTTGGAGCAGGCACCGCATTTTCCGGTTTTGAACTTGATGCAGTTCTCACGGTCGATTACCGGAACATTTGGGATTGCCTGGGCAAACGGAATGTAAATAGCACTTCTGTTGTTCAGGCCGCGGTTAAATTCGTTTGGATTTTTCTTGGACGGACATTTGGAGGAGCAGACACCGCATCCTGTACATTTGTCCATATCTACGCTTCTTGCTTTTTTACGGATATCTACGGTGAAGTCACCAACGAAGCCGCTTACTTTTTCAACTTCACTATATGTGTAAATGTTGATTTTCTCATGTGCTGCAGCTTCTACCATTTTCGGGGTAAGAATACATGCAGAACAGTCAAGTGTTGGGAATGTCTTATCAAGCTGTGACATTCTTCCGCCAATGCTTGGAAGCTTCTCAACAATATCAACCTCATATCCGGCTTCTGCAATATCAAGTGCAGACTGGATTCCTGCGATACCACCGCCGATTACAAGCGCACGTTTTGTTACAAGACTCTCTCCCGGCTGAAGAGGAGCGTCTAAGTTTACTTTTGCGATTGCTGCTCTGGCAAGGATCACTGCCTTTAAGGTAGCTTCTTCCATATCCTTGTGGATCCAGGAACAGTGCTCACGGATGTTGGCGATCTCTACCATATATGGGTTTAAGCCCGCTTTCTGTGCTGCCTTTCGGAAGGTAGCCTCATGCATACGCGGAGAACAGGAACATACAACGATTCCTGTCAGATTTTTCTCGTGGATGGCATTGATGATTTTTGCCTGGCCTGCTTCAGAGCACATATACTGATAGTCCTCTGCATGAACAACACCTGGCTCCTTTGCAGCCATTTCCACTACTTTTTTCACATCAACTGTGGCTGCAATGTTGGTACCACAATGACATACAAATACACCTATTCTCTGCACTTTTCTCTCACCTCCTGTATCTTCTGAATGCACTTACCAGGAGCTGCTGAGGTGTTTCCTCATCGATCAGTTCCGGAATCTCGTCTGCCTCCAGATAGTTCTGGCCTCGTTCACGGACAACCAGCTGTCTGGCAGCATCAATCAGTTTTCCTGGTTTTACATCTCTTGGGCAGCGCTCTACACAGGCAAAGCAGGAAAGACATTTCCATAAGGATTTGGACTGTGCAAGTGCTTCTATGTTGCCGTTCTGTACATAAGTTACAAACTGGTGAGGCTTGATATCCATTTCATTAAATGCAGGACAGGTTGCGGAGCATTTGCCGCATTTCATGCATTTCAGGGGATTTACTCCGGAAATCTCCTTGATTCTTTCTGCTGCATTTTGGGTATTTCCATATGTATAAGCCATTACTTCGCCACCTCCTCTTTGACTCCGAGAGCTTCTGCAAGAAGTTCTGTGAAATAGTAAACAGGAAGGGCGCCGTTTCCGTTCTTTCTCAGGTTATACATGCAAAGTGGACAGGCGGTGATCAGCATATCTGCCTCGAAGCCTTTGGCGCTGTCCATAATCTTTGCGCACATATTCTGTGCCATGTCTTTTTCTTTCAGGGAAATGTAGCCGCCGCAGCACTCATTGCGGTATGGATAGACAACTGGTTCTGCTCCAAGGGCGCGGATGAAATCTTCCATGATTGTCGGATTCTCCGGGTTGTCAAATGCCATGATCTTTCCTGGTCTTAAAAGGAGGCATCCGTAGTAGGCACCGATTTTTTTGCCTTTTAAGGGATTGACCACTTTCTTTTTGATCTCGTCAAATCCGACTTCGTCACGGAGTACTTCCAGATAGTGAAGGACATTTGTCTCGCCTTCGTATGGAGCGTCCAGTTTCAGATAATTATTTGCTCTTGTACGGATGTCTTCTACATTCTTCATGTCATCATTCACACGTTTGAGCACATGATGACAGGCTGAACAGACTGTGATCAGATCCTGTCCTTTTTCTTTTGCATCGTTTAAAGCACGGACGGAAGAAAGCTTGGTGGCTATCTCATCGCTGCCCAGGGGATATACGCCGCCGCAGCACTGCCAGTCCTTGATCTCTTCCATTTCGAAGCCCAGTGCTTTCGCAGAAGCTCTGGCATAGGCGTCCAGATCTTTTGCCTTATTCTTCAGGGTACATCCTGGATAATAACTGTACTTCATGCTTCTTGTTCCTTTCTTGTTACTGTCCACATGGAGCGTTCTTTCAGGCCCGCCAATGTAAACAGCAGCTGTTTCGGTTGTTCAGGCAAAGGGGAACCCGACTTACCGCTTTTCGCGATAGAAGCCGGGGTATCCTTGCTGATGTAGTTAAATATGATAAGAACCTGGTTCTTAGAGCATGTTTGAAAAAGGCTTTCTGCAAGATGTGCGTCACAATTTGTGGGAGATTTTGTCCGGATGAGGGCGCCGTAGCGGGCTACGGCAACTGAATTCGGGCAAAATATACCGCAAAGTGGGGCGTGCAGATCGCGGGAATGATTTTTCAAACACGCTCTAGAGCTCGATCTGCGCGATTACTTCTTTTAATGCGTTGGCACTCTTCTTAAGAAGCTCTACTTCCTCTTTGTTCATGCGCATCTGAACTTTCCCCTGGATTCCGTTTGGCCCTACAAGAGTAAGGGTACTCAGGCACACATCTTCAATTCCGTATTCGCCATGGAGCATGGAGGATACGGTTGCAAGGGAATCAGAAGCAGCCAGGATCAGGCCTACCAGCTGGCACACAGTTGCGGATACTGCGTAGAAGGTTGCGCCTTTCTTTGCAATAACTTTTCCGCCGGATTTCTGTACATATTCCAGCATGGCTTCTTTGTCCAGAGGTTTTACATCCTTGCCGTGTGCTTTCATTTCTTCGTAGTACTCATCTGTGCTGAGACCGGAAATGTAAGCACCTGTCCACGGGATAAAGGAGGTATCGCCGTGCTCACCGAATACGTAAGCGTGAATATTTCCCTGTGCTACCTGGAAGTGCTCGGAGAGTCCGTAACGAAGTCTTGCTGTGTCAAGGATGGTTCCGGATCCCATAATCTGATTCTCCGGAAGACCGGAAATCTTGGTAAATACGTAGGTCATGATGTCTACCGGATTGCTTACGATGATGTACTTGGCATTTGGAGCTTCTTTTACAATCTGAGGAGTGATGCTCTTCAGGATGTTGACATTTGTCTGAGTAAGCTCAATTCGTGTCTGTCCAGGTTTACGGGCAATTCCGGATGTGATGATTACGATGTCGGAATCTTTGGCGTCTGCGTAATCTCCTGCTACCAGGGATACAGGACTTCTGAAGCAGGTTCCCTGCTCAATGTCCATGACTTCGCCTTCGACCTTTTCCTTGTTGATGTCGATCAGAACGATTTCGGAAGCGATTTCATCATGTGCCAGTGTGTAGGCGATTGTGGAGCCGACGCTTCCAGCTCCGATAATGGTAATTTTGCTGCTCATAATAAACTCCTTTCGTGGGGTTTGTGGGATTGTGTCAACTTTTCCAGCGGGTTTGGTTGTTTTTCCGTGGGATTCGTTAGGTTTCCCTGTGTGTTGCCCTTTGTTTCTTGTTTATTTTTTAACAATCACAGTTAGAAAAAAAGCGGGTAAAACTTTATTTTCTGCCTTGTGACATGGCCTGACCCAGAAACACAGTATTATTTTGTCCTGTTTTCCTGGGTTAAGTCATGTCACATTGTGTTTTTTTGCAAACTTTTTCTCAACAAAGGACTTTTCCCTCTTTGTCTCCGCATAAAATATTGGTTTTTCTCCGCTTTATTTAAAATACCACAATGACAATCTTTTAACAACATTTTTTTGAAATTTTTTATCATTTTTTAGGGGCTTCTACACATTGTACAAAATTGCATCGGGATTTTTGGTGGTTTTGTTGGGAGAGTTTTTCAGGGCGGACGCACTTTCGCAGCTGCGATTCCACGCAGGTCGGTGCAACATTCCGCCAAGCTAACTGCTAACTGCGACTAAGACGCTCGGGAGAGCCCTCTCGTCTAAGTCTCCGTAAGCAGTGGATCTCGTCTCCATTAAGGGCGCACCTGAAATGACCTGCTTAGGAATAGCAGCTGTGAAAGTGCTGGTCACTGAAAAAAAGCCCCTCCGATAATTAATGTACAATCGGAGAGGCTTTCGTGGATGCCCAAAATTTAGTACTGCTGAAGGGTAGAATTAAAGGGCGTATAATTTTACAATATTCTTCAGGTTTTCTACGGCGTAGTCCATGCCTTCTGCGGTGATGTGTTCGCAGGGACCGTGGAAAGCGTAGCCGCCGGTGCCCAGGTTGGGGCAGGGGAGGCCCATGAAAGAGAGGCGGGCGCCGTCGGTGCCGCCGCGGATGGCTACGGTTACGGGATTCAGGCCGGATTCCAGAACGGCTTTTTTGGCGTTGTCGATCAGGTGCATGCAGGGCTCAATCTTTTCTTTCATATTGCGGTACTGCTCTTTGATGGTGAGTGTGACGGTTCCTTCGCCGTATTTCTCGTTGAGAAGCTTGGCAATGTGACGCATCATCTCCTGGCGGCAGGCGAACATGGCGCTGTCGTGGTCGCGGATGATGTAATCCAGGCTTGCATCGGATACGTCACCGCTCATTTCACAGAGATGGAAAAAGCCTTCATACTCTTCTGTGTTTGCCGGAGTGTCTCCTGCCGGGAGCATGCTGTTGAACTCCATGGCAACCAGGGCGGCATTGATCATGGTATTTTTGCTGCTGCCCGGATGCACGGAGAAGCCTTTGATCTTTACCTTGGCGCCTGCCGCGTTGAAATTCTCGTACTCGATTTCATTTTCTGCGCCGCCGTCTACGGTGTAGGCAAAATCAGCTCCGAAGCCTTCTACATCAAAGAAATCAGCGCCCCGGCCAACTTCCTCGTCCGGGGTAAAGCCGATGCAGATTTTTCCATGTGGGATGTTTTCTTTTATAATCTGCTCTGCCATGGTCATGATCTCTGCTACTCCAGCCTTATCGTCTGCGCCGAGAAGAGTGGTACCGTCAGTGGTGATCAGGGTTCTTCCCTTCAGATCTGCCAGATGTGGGAAATCCTTGAGGGTAAGGGTGTATTCGCTTTCTCCAAGCTTTACATCGGTTCCATCATAGTCCGGGATAATCTGGGGATTCACATTCTCCCCGGAAAAATCAGGTGCAGTATCCATGTGGGCAATGAAGCCGATTGCCGGCTTGTCCTCAAGGCCTGCTGTCGCCGGGATGACTCCATAGACATAGCATTTGTCATCAATGCGCACATCCTGTACTCCAATACTTTTCAGCTCCTCTGCCAGCTGATTTCCAAGATCAAACTGGCGGCTGGTAGATGGCACTATTTCCTGCTCATCCTCACTTGTGGTATATACCTTTACATAATTCAGCAATCGTTCGTATGCACGCATTTTGATTTCTCCTTTTTCATTCTAAATGATCTGTTCAGAGCCTTCACAGTCACACGCTTCGCATGCCCCAAAAGGCCAACGCTGCTTACAGTTCTTCCAGCTTCTCAAGCTCGCCGCCAAAGGAAGTATCCATACATTCCTCAAATGCGGCTTCCTTCTTCATTTTCTCTAGTGCCATTCCGGCTTTCTTTACAGTCTGCACCGTTCCGGCTCCGGCTATACATCCGCCTGGACAGGCCATTCCTTCCAGCAGATAGCCGTTGTACTTTCCTGCTTTGGCGGACATCATCATCTTTTTGCACTCCTGCAGGCCGTTAGCGCTGACTACCTTCACTTCTCGGTCCGGGTCCATACGCTTTATAGCCTTTACCACAGCTGCTGCAACACCGCCGCTGGCAGCGAATCCACGGCCGTCACTGCTTGCCTGGGAAAGAGGCTCTCCTTCCGGAATACTTCCGAAGTCCACATCTTTGGCTTCGAACATTCCCTGTACTTCCTCAAAAGTAAGCACAAAATCCACATAGCTTCGAACGCTCTTACGGCTTGCTTCCAGCTTCTTAGCTGCGCAGGGGCCCACAAACACGATCTTGCAGTCCGGGTTCTCCTGCTTTAGAAGTCTGGCAGTAAGCACCATAGGGGTCAGTGCCATGGAAATGCAGCTTGCATACTGGGGGAACATTTTCTTCGCCATTACAGACCATGCCGGACAGCAGGAGGTTCCCATAAACGGGATCTTCTCCGGTACCTCTTCCATGAAGTCTTTGGCCTCCTCAATGGTACAAAGGTCCGCTCCAACTGCTACCTCCTTGATATCCGTGAATCCAAGAGCCTTAAAGGCACCGCGAATCTGGGTATTTTTCAGTGCCGGCTCAAACTGTCCTGCCACTGCCGGCGCTACGATGGCATAGACCGGAGTCTCACTCTTTAACGCCATAATGGTCTGATAAATCTGTCCCTTGTCTACAATGGCACTGAACGGACAGCTTACCAGGCACATTCCGCAGGAAACGCACTTGTCATGATCAATCTCTGCCCTTCCATATTCATCGGAATGGATGGCATTCATTCCGCAGGCCTTGGCACATGGTCTTTCCTGTTTGATAATGGCATTATATGGACAGGCTTCCATACATTTGCCGCATTTGATACATTTTTCCTGATCGATTACAGACCTGCCATTCTCCATATGAATGGCATTCTTGGGACAGACCTCCTGACATGGGTGCTCCAGGCAGCCCTGACAGCCTTCTGTCACCAGGACTCTTTTCTCCGGGCAGGAATTGCAGGCAAATTTGATAATATTAATAAGCGGCGGCTCATAATATTTCTCCTCAATAAGGCTCGCCTCCACCCCTTTGGAAATCGGGGCATGCTCGGAAATGTTGCGCAGGGGCAGTCCCATTGCCACACGCAGCCTCTCTCCTACAATGGCTCTTTCCAGGAAAATACTGTCACGGTATGTGGCAACTTCTCCTGGCAGGATCTTGTATGGAAGCTCGTCCATTTCCTTCTCAATATCGCCCTCGTAGGCAAGACGGGCGATTTCAGTAAAAATCTGGTGTCTGATCTTGGCCTTTGATGAGTATAATCCTCTCATTCTCACTTCTCCTTTATCTGTAAGTTTCGCACCAGCCAGATTTTACCGCATTCAATCCAACTGCTTTTATCTTGTATTTTTATGCCTCCGCTCATATAGATGTTCAGGGCAAACTACCTTTCCCTGCATCTTCCTATATCATACACAAAAATCACCAATTATTCAAATGTCTTTGCGGCTTCTTCCAGATATTCTGTGATTGGCAGGTGCTGCGGGCAGTGTTCCTCACACTGTCGGCATCCTACACAGTCAGATGCTTTTCCATGGCCTTCTTTTTCGGTACGGTCTTTGTAGATGGATTTGGCTGACGCCAGCTGGCCTTCTCCAAACATGCTGATCCGGTTCAGAAGCTTGAAATAATCCGGGATTGCAATTTTCATTGGACATCCGTCTGTGCAATAGCGGCAGCCTGTGCACGGCACCTTTTCTTTGGATTTGATGATTGCCGCAGATTTGGCAACAAGGTCTTTTTCCTCATCGGAAAGCGGGGCAAAATCCTTCATATAGGAAAGATTATCCTCCACCTGCTGCTCATCGCTCATACCGCTCAGTACCATAAATACATTTTCCTGGGATGCAGCAAAACGGATGGCCCAGGATGCCACAGACATTTCCGGTCTGGCGCCCTTTAACAGTGCTTCTGCCTCTGCTGGAACATTCGCCAGCATGCCGCCTTTGATGGGCTCCATAACCAGAACCGGCTTGCCATATTTCACACAGACCTCATAGCATTTGCGGGACTGTACCTCGCTATCCTCCCAGTCTGCATAGTTCAGCTGAAGCTGCACATATTCCATTTCCGGATGTCTTGTGAGGATCTTGTCCAGTACCTCTGCTTTGTCATGGAAAGAGAAGCCCACATGCTTAACAAGTCCCTTCGCTTTCTTTTCCAGCATAAAGTCAAAAGCGCCCCACTCTTCTGCCTGCTTCGCAGCACCTTCATCCAGGGAATGGAGCAGGTAGTAATCGAAATATTCCACGCCGCAGTTTTCCAGCTGTTTTTCAAAAAATCCAGGCATTTCAGAGGCTTCCTTCAGCATGAAAAGGGAAAGCTTATCTGTGATTGTGTAGGCTTCTCTTGGGTAGCGCTTTGCTACTGCCTCCCGAAAGGCCTGCTCACTGTTTCCGCTGTGATAGCATGCTGCTGTATCAAAATAGGTGAAGCCTTCTGCCAGGAACCGGTCTGCCAGATGACAGACTCTTTCTACATCTACCTTGCTTTTGTCTGCTTCGTCCACTGCCGGAAGTCTCATCAGTCCAAAGCCTAATTTTTTAACGCTCATTTCATTATCCTCCTGTTTTTTCATAACGTTGTGCAAAAAATCCGCACAGTGCTTTTGGGGAAATATCTTTATATTGCACGCTTATATGATAGATGTCAATATAACAGCGTATAGATTTTTCCTTTCCGCGTGTGCGGGAAAGACAATAGTCCCACAGGTTTTTGTCCCCGTCAAAATATAAAAAAGGCCAGAATTCCAGTTCAAAATTCTGACCCCTTATCATTTTAATTTCATTCTCATCCACCAATCTGGCAGTCCAGATCACAGACAGAGTGAACCGCTTTCTTCAGAAGCTCCATGTGCTCCGGTTCCGGAGGAAGGATCTCCGGCAGCTTGTACTCTCTTCCAAGCCAGTCATACTTATCCTGTCCAAGGCGATGGTAAGGAAGAAGGTGAATCTTCTTCACTCCCGGTAAAGTGGACGCAAAAGAAGCGATAGACTTGATTTCCTCCACGCTGTCATTAAAGGTTGGAACGACTGGAACGCGGATTACCAGATTGGTCTGCCCGGATAAGGCAACCTTTCTGGCATTCTCAAGCGCCAGTCCGTTGGGCTTGCCTGTAAACTGTTCATGCTTGACCTGATTGGTATGTTTGATATCCATCAGGTAAGTATCCAGATAGGGCAGAACCATCTCAATATTTTTCCAGGGAACACATGCCATGCTCTCAATGGCGGTATTGATTCCCCGCTCCTTTGCAGCGCGGAGAAGGTCACGGGCAAACTGCGGCTGGCAAAGACATTCCCCTCCGGAAAGAGTCATGCCGCCGCCGGAACGGTAATAATAAGGGCGGTCTTTCTCCACCAGCTCGATCATTTCCCGAACAGTTACATCCCGTCCCATGGTCTTCACACCGTCCGGGGTTTTCATGGTCTGGATCTTGTATTCCTGGGATTCCGGATTGCAGCACCACTGGCACCGCAGCACGCATCCCTTCAGAAATACGATGGTACGGATTCCCGGACCATCATGGATAGAATAACGCTGGACGTCAAAGATACGTCCTGTGGTATCTAAATATTCCATAGATTTCTCCATTATACGGAAGTGCCGACAGCCTTCTGTGAGAAAAGCCGCCAGCAGTTCCGTTTATATTTTCATTTAGAAGCCCTGCTCTGTTCTGCGGATGATATCATCCTGTAAGGACTTGGACAGTGTAGTAAACAGCGCACTGTAGCCGGCGACACGTACAACCAGATGCTTATAGTTCTCCGGATGTGCCTGTGCGTCAAGAAGTGTCTCTCTGCTTACAACGTTAAACTGCATATGCATTCCCTTCTGATCGAAGTAGGAACGGATCAGTGCAACAAATTTCTCAAGTCCCTCACGTCCTGACAGTGCTGACGGATGGAACTTCTGATTGAACAGAGTACCATTGGATACAATGAAGTGATCCAGTTTGGCAACAGAGCTTGCTGCTGCGGTCGGTCCGTTCACATCCTTGCCTGCTGATGGGGAAACACCGTCAGCAACCGGAGTGTGTGCATATCTGCCATCTGGTGTAGCACCAGTCTGTCCGCCCAGCGGTACATTTGCAGATACCGGATAAAGTCCGGCCTGGTACTGTCCGCCTCTTGGGTTCTTAAAGTTCTGTAACGGTCTTGTGTATGTGTAAGCCACGTCCCTTGCAAAGTAATCCACTTCCGGAAGATCATTTCCGAACTTGGGAACCTCAGCGATCATGTCGTGGATTTCCTGATATCTTGCCATCTTCTCAGGTGACATCTGGGCATTCATAACAGATTTCAGAACAGCTGCTGCTGTGTCTGCATCTACCTTAGCACCGCTTTCTGTCATCTCTCTTAAGATACCGGTAGTGATATCTCTTACAGACTGCTCGTCCAGGCCCTTGCCATAATTCCATGCAAGAGCTTCCTTCAGCTCTTCCATTGTGAACTTCTTCTCCTGGTAAACCAGCTGGCGGATTGCATACAGGGAGTCTGCCATGTTGGCAATACCAAAGCCCTGAGGACCTGTAAAGTTATATACAGCGCCGCCTTCCTGAACGGTCTTTCCGCGTTTGATACAGTCATCGATCATACTGGAAAGGAATGGAAGCGGGCAGCGCTTTGCATGGGCAACGTCAATGGCGTTATCTGCATTTACAAGCAGGGAAATGCAGTATTCCATCTGCTTCTTATAAGCATCGTAAAACTCATCAAAGGTTTCCATCTTGGTAACATCGCCGGTAGGAATACCAACCATCTCACCCTGATCCATACCATTTGCAAATACAAGCTCCAGCGGACGGCACATATTAAAGAATGCTGCGTCATGCCAGCCTTCAGTCTTGCCGGCCTTCTGGGGCTCAACGCATCCGATGATATTGTACTCACGGGCATCTGCCAGGGAAAGTCCTCTGTTCTGCAGTGCCGGGATGATTACCTCGTCATTGTAATATGCCGGAAGTCCGATACCGGTTCTGGTCAGCTCTGCTGCCTTGATCAGAAGGTCGTGAGGGGAGCCGTTCCATACACGGATGGAAAGTGACGGTGCCGGAAGATGTACATGCATGGATGCCTCAATACACATGAAGGAAAGGTCATTGGTCATATCCTCGCCATCCTTGTTCTGACCGCCTACGATCAGGTTCTGGAAAAGGCTGTAGCCTGCGAATCCTTCTGCGGAAGCTGCATCACGAACCTTATTCAGGTCATTTAATTTCACCCAGATACAGTCGATCAGCTCCTGAGCTGCTGTTCTGGTGATCGCACCGCTCTCAATATCCTTCTTGTAGTAAGGATACATATACTGGTCAAAGCGTCCTGGAGAGATAGAATGTCCGCTGGACTCCATCTGAAGAAGCTGCTGTACGAACCAGAAGGACTGACATGCCTCCCAGAAATTAGTGGCTCCCTTGGCAGGAACCTTGCTGCAGTTGGATGCAATCACAAGAAGCTCTGCCTTACGCTGGGGATCTGTACATTTCTCAGCCATCTCAAGGGCAAGCTTCGCATATCTGTTGGCATAGTCTATTACAGCCTGGCAGCTCATGATCACGGCTTCCAGGAAACGGGAACGCTCTGCATAGTCTCCGTCGCCTACATTGCAGTGATCCAGCTCAGCCTGTGCTTTCGCCATAATGCCTTCGTAGCCGATCTCAAGAACTTCCCAGTATTTTACGGTAACATGTCCTACACCATTATAGAAATAGTTTCCTGGTGTAAAAATATTGTGGTCAATTGCGCGGATTGCTTCCGGTGCCATATAAGCGGTGGCAAGCTCACTGGTGGTCTTGCCTTTCCAGTACTTATGCACCTCGCGAAGATCTGCCTTGGCCTGCTCGGAAATATAGAACGGATCCGCGATTCTGGTCTCTACGGTATCCAGCTCATCTTCCAGCCACTGGAATGAAAATTCCGGGAAAGTCTGGCAGCCTCTTGGAGCAATGGAGTTGCTTCCCACGATCAGCTCTTCATCCCGGATGATGATCGGAATGTTATGTAAAATGTGGGAAAAAGCTTTGGCTCTTCTGGTGATGATCGGCTGGTCCTCGGTCTCTTTGTAAGACTCTGTGATCAGCTTGGCTCTGTAAGATTCGATCTCTGGCATCTTGGCATAGAGATGGTCTACCAGACGGGTAATTCTGGAGGATTTGGGAATCTCACTTAAATTGTATTTTTCCATGGTTCTCCTTTCTCATGGAAGTCCCGGGCTCTGCAAATCCATAAAGGATTCCAGAATCCAGCAACATAAATGTCCGCCATTCCATGACATAGTTTTCTATGCTCATTATACGTCATCCCTTTTGCGGTGTCAACATAATTCAACATTACTTTTGTTGTTTTGGTTGGAGTTTTCCTTTTGTTTTTGTGGTTTTTCGTTGTTTTCCTGTGAATCGGGCAAAAACATGGCATACAGGGTTCTTGGCATTACTGCTGTATTTCCCTTTATACGAAAGAACTGCTGTGCCTGATTTCTCCGGCACAACAGTTCTTTTGTTTCTGTGGCATATGTAAATGATTCAAACTCCAGTCTTAATTTCCGGCCTTAGTGGCATCCGCCGCAGCTTCCGCAATTGCCATTGCAGCCTTTTCCACTCTTCTTGTCCTTGCGAATGCTTCGGATGGCAAGACCTGCGATTACTACTACGATAGCACCTACAACTACTGTTCCCATACTCTGCTCCTTTCAGGTTCCCTGTAGATCAGTTGTCACAGTTTTCCTCAAAACCACTATGGGGTTCGCCTGCAAACTGAGACAATAGGTTCCTTCTGTTGTTAGTATATTCTAACGTGTATTAGATGTCAATATCTTTTTCTGCACTTTACAAGCAAATTACCGTCCACTTTGCCCGGCAACACGCTTTGTGATGCCAAAAAATGCATTTGCTGCGCAAGCTTAATTCCCGTCTTTTTACACATCCAGCTTCATCTGGCCGTCCTTGATATATCCCATGTTGCGCATTCCTCGATAGATCACATAGGACAGCAGACCGGGAAGCAGGAAATGAAATACTATGATTTTCAAAATAACCAGCACAGGCTCCTCTGTCGCTGTCATGGTCTGGTAAGTCATGATCTGTCCAACCAGGCCGGAGGTTCCCATACCGGAGCCAGTGGCATTGTTTGTCATATGGAACGGTCCGATAATGGCGATTGGTCCTAGGATTGCAGAGGCCAGTGTAGGCGGAAGCCAGATCAGAGGCCGCTTCATAATGTTGGGAATCTGCAGCATGGAGGTTCCGATTCCCTGAGCAAAAAGTCCGCCCACACCATTATCCTTAAAGCTTGTTACCGCAAATCCGATCATCTGGCAGCAGCATCCGATGGTTGCCGCGCCTGCTGCCACACCATTTAATCCCAGGATAATTCCAAGGGCAGCCGAACTGATGGGCAGCGTCAGCACCATTCCCATAACAACGGAAACAATAATTCCCATCAAAACAGGCTGCTGCTCAGTTCCCCAGTTTACCAGATTACCAAGCCAGGTCATAAATCTTGACACTCCAGGCCCCACTAAAATTCCAACTGTACCGCCGGACAAAATGGTAACCGCCGGAGTGATCAACAGATCCAGCTTTGTTTTCCCGGCAACCAGTCTTCCCACAGTAATTCCCACATAAGCTGCAACAAATGCACCAAGGGGCTCTCCAGGACCTGCTAATACCAGTGCCCCGGTGTCAGACAGCAAGGTTCCTGCAATCAGATTGGATGCATAGGCACCGATCATTCCCGCTGCTGCAGCGGACAACAGTACATACGTAGACTCCCGGAATTTGTACGCAACTCCAATACCGATTCCAGCTCCGGTAAGTCGCTGGGCAATCACCGCAAAGGTACTTAAATAAGCGCCATAGGTGCCGCCCATCAGATCGCCGATCTGCTTCAGAATGGTTCCGATGATCAGCGTAGAAAACAGGCCCAGGGCCATCCCGCTCAGACCATCGATAAAAATGTTGTTCAAGATTTTCTTAATTGCTTTCATACTCTCTCCTTATCCCCACACAACGTGCTTAATACAGATCCATCTTCTTCCTGCCAAGCTCCAGAAACACCCTGGTTCCTTTTCCCTGCTCGGACTCTATGCGGATTCCATGATCCAGTTTCTTCATGATCTTTCCGCAAAGATAAAGCCCGATTCCGGTTGAACGTCCCTCTTCCCGGCCATTGTATCCGGTAAAGCCTTTTTCAAAAACCCTTGGCAGATCTTCCTGGCGGATTCCGATTCCCGTATCCTCAATCACCAGTGTATGGGACCTTGCTTTACTCATATAGATGGAGATTTTCCCTTTTTTCGTGTATTTCAGTGCATTGGAAATAATCTGGCCAACGACAAAGCCCAGCCACTTTTTATCCGTAAGCACCGTTTCTTCCACGCCCTCATAATCCAGGGACAGCTTTTTCCCAACAAAGATCCGGGCAAATTTGTGGATCTGATCCTTTATGATTTCATCCAGATTCACCTCTTCCAGGCAAAGATCGGAAGACAGATCCTGTGTGCGAAGATATCCCAGAACCATATCCACATACTGCTCAATCTTGAAAAGCTCATTCTGGATTTCCCCGGGATTTAGTTCTCCCTCCTGAAGCAGGAGCCTGGATGCCGCAATAGGGGTTTTGATCTGGTGAACCCACATGGTGTAAAAATCCATCAGCTCTGTGCCAAATGCACTGCTCTTGTTCCTAGCCTTGATTCTTTCCTCATCAAGCAGCCTGCAAATATCCTGGTAAAGCGCCTCATTCTCATCCTCCGGTGCCTCCATGTGCTCCAGTGCAAGGGCGCCGTTCTCTTTTATGTACAAAAGATTCTGCTGCTTTTTCCGGTATTTGCGGTAGCCCCAGATCAGGAATCCTGTCTCACAGATGATTACAAGAACCGCAATATAGCCCACAGGCTCCAGTGGAACATCATACAGGAAAAGCACTATCACCGCCATCAAAAGCATTGCTGCTGCCATCGTCCAGCTCTGCCATCTGGTTTTCAGATATTCTCTCATACCATATACCCCAGGCCTTTTTTGGTTACAATGAAATCCCGGATTCCCAGGCTCTCCAGCTTTCTGCGGATTCTTGTGATGTTTACGGTAAGGGTATTGTCATCCACAAAGCTGTCGCTTTCCCACAGCTTGGTCATAATGGCATCTCTTGATACCACGCGTCCCTGATGTTCAAACAGAATCTGCAGGATTTTCAGTTCGTTCTTCGTCAGGTCTGCCTGCTGCCCATTGGCAGAAATGGTGCCGTTTCCAGGATTCAAAACTACGCCGTTATGTTCCAGAAGACTGCTGTTCTGTCCGAATGCGTAGGTGCGCCGAAGCACAGCCTGCACCTTGGCAGCCAGCACATCCAGGTCAAAGGGCTTGGCAATAAAATCATCTGCGCCACGGCTCATGGCCATAACCATATTCATGTTGTCTGCCGCTGAGGACAGGAACAAAACCGGAACCTGGGAAATCTTCCGGATCTCCTCGCACCAGTGAAAGCCGTTGTAAAAAGGCAGCTTCAGATCCAGAAGCACCAGCTGGGGATCCTTCTGCACAAATTCCTGGATCACATGTGCGAAATCCTCCACCTGAAAAACCTCATAGCCCCAGGACTGCAGATGACGCTTGACAATCTGCACGATGGTCTCGTCATCTTCCACTACTAAAATTTTATACATTTTTTTACCCTAAATATGCCTTCAGAAGCTTCAGCGTATTCTTCGCTCCATCCTTGTGTGATCTCTCATAACCATGAGAAGCATAAACACCAGGTCCGATCAGGCCGTGTTTCATATCGTATCCAGCCTTCAGAGCCGCGTCTACATCAGAACCATAATGCGGATACACATCCACTGCAAATGCAATGTCATTCTCCTGCGCAGCCTTAATAAGACCGGAAACTACCTGGTAGTCGTACGGTCCCATGCTGTCCTTCGCACAGATGGAAACCATCGTCTCATCGCATTCCAATCCTTTACCGACGCAGCCCATATCTACAGAGATCATCTCTGTTACTCCATCCGGGATTGCCGCACATCCGCCGTGTCCCACTTCCTCATAGGAAGTAATCAGAACATAGATGGTACGCTCAGTCTCTACTTTCTTCTCTTTCAGATATTTGGCATAGCCAAGAAGAATGGCTGTGCTGAATTTATCATCCAGGAAACGGCTCTTAATGTATCCGCTCTGGGTTACAACCGTTCTTGGGTCAAAGCAGACGAAATCTCCGGTCATGATTCCAAGCTTTTTCACATCTTCCTTTGTTTTCACCGGCTCGTCCAGGATGGCTTCCATGGTGTCATAGGTACGCTTGGTATCGCTGTACTCTCCGTTTACATGAACCGATGCGTTCTCCAGCTGGAAGGTTGCGTCGTATACCTTGCCGGATTTGGTGTAAACCTTGCAGTTCTCTGCCTCCGCATTGTTGGGGTTCATGCCGCCGATGTTGGTCAGCTTCAGACGTCCATTGTCCATGATCTGGCAAACCATACCGCCCAGGGTGTCCATGTGCGCAGCCAGAACTACTGCATTTTTGTCGTCCTTGCCGCCCAGCTTTACGAGAACTGCGCCTTTCTGTGTAATCTGCGGTTCATAACCAAGCTTTTCGAATTCTTTTTTCACAAACTCTGCTGCCATATGCGTGAAACCGCTTGGGCTTGGCACTGCAAGCAGATCCTGTGCTGTTTTCATAATGTAATCTGTGTATTTTCCCATGATTTTATCTCCTGTTTTTCAAATATAAAACATTTCTTCTGAATTTTTCAACCTACTTATGCAATTGTCAGAGGCATCTGTCCCTTTCCTTACATAATTTTCCCATGAATCTCCTGAGGAACTCTCGCCTTCACCATAATTCCGCTGTCTGTATACTCCTCGGAAAGCAGCTGTCCATATTCCCGGATCAGCTGGATCTTGCCGGCTTCCTGATAGCCGAAAAGCTTTTCCACATAAATCTGCTCCTCAGAAAGGATTTTCCCCAGAAGTGCCTTCAATTCATCCAGGCCTTCCCCTGTTTTCGCAGATACCTTCAAGGTGTGATCTGCCATGCTGTCACGCATGCGGATGGCCGCTCCCACATCTACTTTGTTAAACAAAGTGATGGTTTTCTTGCCCTGCACTTCCAGCTCATGCAGCGTGTCATAAACCACTTCCATCTGCTGCTCCGCCTGCGGATTGGAGCAGTCTACCACATGGATAATGTAGTCCGCATATTTCGCCTCTTCCAGAGTACTCTTAAACGCCTCCACCAGATTGTGGGGAAGCTTGCGGATAAATCCAACAGTATCTGTAAGAAGGATCTGCTGTCCATCATCCAGTGTCAGCGCTCTTGTAGTCGGGTCCAGGGTTGCAAACAGCTTGTCCTCGGAAAGCACCCCAGCCCCTGTAAGGGTATTTAAAAGGGTAGACTTCCCGGCGTTTGTATAGCCAACAATAGCAGCTGTCTTCATTTTGCCCCGGGTTCTTCCGGTGCGAAGAAGCTCCCTGTGCTTCTCTACCTGGGAAAGCTCTTCCTTCAAAGCAGTAATCCTTTTGCGGATCAGACGGCGGTCGCTTTCCAGCTTCTTCTCTCCGGGACCTCTGGTTCCAATTCCACCACCGAGCCTGGACAAAGAAGCGCCAAGACCAACCAGCCTGGAAGCACGGTAACGGAGCTGGGCAAGCTCTACCTGGATCTTACCTTCGCTTGTGGTGGCATGCTTGGCAAAAATATCAAGAATCAAAAGGGTTCTGTCCATGACCTTACATTCCAGTTCATGCTCCAGATTGTTCATCTGTGCAGGGGAAAGCTCATCATCGCAGATGATTCCCGTTGCGTCTGTGGCAAGCATCAGAGCGCGTACCTCCTCGATCTTGCCTTTTCCAATATAGGTTCCGGGATGCACGGTCTCACGGTTCTGGATGATCTTGCCAACGGTCACTGCGCCAGCTGTATCTGCCAGTTCTTCCAGCTCATCCAGGGATTCCTTCACATTGTCGTTCTCATCCAGCTGAACGCCCACCAGAATCACCCGTTCCTGTATCTCTTCAATATATTCCATAAATCCTCCTTTCGGACTTTTGTTTTCTATAAGGTAATGTTGCCTGCAGGCAGCATCTCTGTTTATCTGCTTGAGTATAGCACAAAATCTTTATTTGCAAAAGGACCGATAATCCTGTGTGAATTACCGATCCTTTTTTCTCGCAGTGCGGCGGCTTAAAACATATAAAAAACTCATTCCGTAATCTGCGCATTCTCTTCTGTGCTTATTCACCAGCTCCTGTCCTGGATTTCAGAAAGGCAAGCTCATGAGCCGCTTCCTCATCCTCCGGGTACATGCCTACATAAGACTGGGCTTTCTCCTGAGCAGTGGAAAAATCAAGCTTTTTCTCATAAACAACGATTTCATTAAACAGAAGGCTCTGCATTTCATTATCCGATGCAGCTGCAATACCGCTGTTAATGTTCTCAAGTGCAGAGTCGTAATTCCCTTCTGCTATATCGCATACAGCCAGGCCATTGTAACCGGAAGCTGCTGTTTTTGTGAAATTCTTCTCTGTATTGTCCTGCATCTTATTGATGTACTGCTGATACATGGCTCTTGCATTTACGTAATCCTGCTGCGCGCCGTAAACCATTCCAAGAAGGAGAACCGCCTCTGTGCTTCCCTTGCTGGATGCATTCGTCAGCTCTGTTTTGGCATTCCCGTAGTCCTCCATATAGCAATAGATCCTGCCGCGGTCACACATGTCATCTGTATCCTTGGCCTCTGAGGACAGGGCGGCTTCCAGATATCTGGTCCCGTCCGCTTCCATATCCTTTTCCAGATAGGTCTCATAAATCTGGATGGCGCGGTCATAGCTGGAATCCTCGCCATAGGCCTGCTCAAAATCAGAGGAAGCCTCATCATACCCATCCATGGCAAGCGCCACCTTGCCGCTCAGGAACCAGCAGTCTGCATCCATCTCATACTTCTGGGCCAGCGTCTGGCAGTCTGCCATAGCATCATCCAAAAGCCCTGCCTGCAGCCTTGCAGTAGCACGATACAGGTAAAGATCCTTCGCCATCGTTTTGCTGACCTTATCAGAACTAAGTGCACTGGTAAAAGCACTGATGGCGTCCTCGTAATTGCCAAGACGCATCTGGCAGATTCCAATTCCACGATAGGAAACGGCCAGACTGATCCCGTTATTTACAGACTGGGTAAATTCATCCAGGGCATACTCATAGCTTCCCTGCTCCAGATCCTTCACAGCTTCATTAAAAGTCTTCTGTTGTTCACTATCGCAGCCTGCCAGAAGGGTCATCCCCATGCAGGCTGCAAGCATCACTGCTGTTTTTCTGATTTTCATTCTCAACCAACGATCAGCCCTTCGGCTTCCATTACATCTACAACACTGTCTACATACTGATGGCAGAGTTCATCTGTCTCAGCCTCCACCATAACACGGATCAGCGGCTCTGTTCCGCTCTCACGAACCAGAATACGTCCGGAATCTCCAAGTGCTTTAGCAGCCGCTTCTACAGCCTCCACTACCTTCGGGTTCTCACGGGCAGTTTTCTTATCTGCTACACGCACATTGCGAAGTACCTGCGGATATACCTTCATCTCTTTTGCAAGGTCGCATAAGGTGGACTTCTTGTCTACGCATGCTTCCATTACCATCAGGGAAGTCAGGATACCGTCTCCGGTAGCTGCATAGCGGCTGAAAATAATATGTCCGGACTGCTCTCCGCCGATGCTGTAGTTGTTTGCAAGCATATTCTCGGCTACATACTTGTCACCTACTGCGGTCTGCTCGTAACGCATTCCCTCACGCTCCAGAGCCTTGTAAAGACCCATGTTGGACATAACAGTGGTAACGACTGTATTGCCGTTTAACTTGCCCTGCTCTTTTAAGTATTTGCCGCATACATACATGATCTTATCGCCGTCGATAATATTTCCGCGATGATCCACTGCGATACAGCGGTCAGCATCTCCATCATACGCAAATCCGATATCCAGTCCGTTATCGACTACATATTTCTGCAGAACCTCGATATGGGTGGAACCGCAGTTTGTGTTAATATTGGTTCCGTCCGGCTGGTTGTTGATCACATAGGTCTTCGCCTGAAGTGCCTCGAATACGCTCTTTGCAATGGCAGAAGAGCTTCCGTTTGCACAGTCAAGACCAACCTTTACGTTCTTGAAGTCACGGCTTGGAATGGAGATCAGGTATCCGATATAGCGGTTACGTCCGGAAGCAAAGTCGATGGTGCGTCCGATGTCTTCCTTGCGGGCAAGAGGAAGCTCCTCAATCTTGCCGTCAATATAAGCCTCGATACGCTCCTCAATCTCAGCCTCGATCTTCTGTCCGTTTCCGTTCAGAAGCTTGATTCCGTTATCATAGAATGGGTTATGGCTTGCGGAGATCATAATACCGCAGTCAAAATCCTCTGTACGAACTGCAAAGGATACACTTGGTGTGGTGGTTACATGAAGAAGATAAACATCTGCACCGGAAGCGGTAAGACCTGCAACCAGAGCGTACTCAAACATGTAGCTGCTTCTTCTGGTGTCCTTGCCGATTACGATCTTGGCCTTATGGTCACGTCCGTAATACCATCCCACATAACGTCCTACCTTGAATGCATTGTCAACAGTCAGCTGAACATTTGCCTCTCCTCGAAATCCGTCTGTTCCAAAATATTTTCCCATAATTATTTATCCTCCTATGGCATTAATAAAGTCCGTTTGGATAAACTCCAGCTTCTGTAAGCTCTTTAAATGCCTTGATTACAACTTCTTTATCTTCCTGATATGTAACGCCGAACCAGGTGTCCTTTGTCTCAAGTACATCTACCTGTGCAGCGCCCTTCTGGATCAGCTCATCAATCATAACCGGAAGCAGATACTCTGCCTTGATATCTCCCGGCTTCACATTCTCAAGGAACTCTACGAATCCGTTATATAAAGTATCCATAAATGCCGGTGTCAGTCCCCACATATTCATGGAAACCAGCTCGTTCAGATCCAGCTTCTCTACTGGCTGTCCGTCCTCGCGGCTCTCAGCGCCGTCTGCAGTCTTAAAGATATTGTGAGTCTCTGTTACGCCTGTGAGCTTGCCGTCTGTAATATGGCAAAGACCTCTGGTAACGCTTCCATTGTCGCTCAGTGTATTGCCAAGGCGGAATCCAGCCATGCAGATATGAAGGATATCATCCTCTGGCTGATCTTGAACCAGATAATCATGAACCTTTACATAAGCTTCCTTGCCATAGTAATCGTCTGCATTGATAACTGCAAATGGCTCGGTCAGGAACTCTCTCGCACAGATGACTGCGTGTCCGGTTCCCCATGGTTTGGTTCTGTCTGCAGGCTTGGTGAAACCTTCCGGAAGCTTCTCCATCTCCTGATATGCATATGCTACTTCCGCGATCTTGGATACGCGGGCACCGATGGTGCTCTTAAATTCTTCCTCAAGATCCTTGCGGATGATAAATACGATTTTGTTAAATCCTGCTTCCAGTGCATCTCTGATGGAATAATCCATGATGATCTCACCGTTTGGTCCAACTGGTGCAAGCTGTTTAATTCCATTTCCAAAGCGGCTTCCAACTCCGGCAGCCATAATTACAAGGGCTGTTTTTTTCATAGGTGTACCCTCCCGTTTTAGTCCATGTTTTTTTATTTTAATATATGGTATCCGGAAACTTGTATTTACAAGGTTCCCGGTATACGCCTTTTACTGTTCCTGCAGATTGCTCAGCTTTGCAGCCTGGTCTGCTGCGATCAGACTGTCGATGATCTCATCCAGGTCACCGTTCAGAATATTATCCAGTCTGTGAAGGGTCAGCTTAATGCGGTGATCCGTCACACGTCCCTGCGGGAAATTGTAGGTTCTGATCTTCTCAGAACGGTCCCCTGTACCGATCTGGCTTCTTCTTGCCTCAGCCTCTGCATCGTGCTGCTTTGCAAGCTCCATCTCATACAGACGGGAACGAAGGACCTTCAGAGCCTTATCCTTATTTTTCAGCTGGGATTTCTCATCCTGACAGGAAATTACGATTCCGGTAGGAATATGGGTCAGTCGAACCGCAGAGTCTGTGGTGTTGACACACTGACCGCCGTTTCCGGATGCACGGAATACGTCAAACTTACAGTCATTCATATCCAGATGGAAATCAATTTCCTCTGCTTCCGGCATGATTGCAACTGTACAGGTGGAAGTATGGATTCTTCCGCCGGATTCTGTCTCCGGCACACGCTGTACACGGTGCACGCCGCTTTCGTATTTCAGTCTGGAATAAGCTCCGGCACCGTTGATCATAAAGGTAACTTCCTTAAATCCGCCGATTCCGTTCTCATTCAGACTCATCATTTCTGTTTTCCAGCGTCTGGATTCTGCGTATTTCACATACATTCTGTAAATCTCAGCCGCAAAAAGAGCAGCCTCATCTCCGCCTGCGCCTGCACGGATCTCCACGATAACGTTCTTGTTATCGTTAGGGTCCTTCGGCAGAAGAAGGATCTTCAGCTCATGCTCCAGCTCTTCCACACGCTTCTTGGCGTCTGAAAGCTCTTCCTTGAGCATCTCACGCATTTCCTCATCCTTCTCCTCTTCCAGCATGGAAAGACTGTCCTGAATGGTTTCTTTATTTTTCTTATATTCCTTATAGGTATCCACAATTGGCTGCAGGTCGCTCTGTTCTTTCATCAGCTTCTGGAAACGATCCGGGTTCGCTGTTACATCCGGCTCACCAAGCTCGTTCAGAACTTCCTCGAAACGTATGAGCAAATCATCCAACTTGTCAAACATGGTTTTCCTCCTGTTATTTCTTTCTTTTATCTATGGGGTTTCTGTCCGATCACTACCCGGTCCAGTCCTGCCAGATCCTGGATCACCTGCACCTGGCGAAAACCGGCTTTCTCAAGCAGCTTCGACACATCCTCCCCCTGGTCGTATCCGATTTCAAACAGCATCCAGCCATTTTCTTTCACATAGGCACTACCCTCCGATACGATCCTCCGGTAAAAATACAATCCATCCTCATGGCCGTCCAGCGCAATTCTGGGATCGTGTCCCTTCACTTCTTCCATAAGGTCCTCGATCACTGCACTTCTGATATAAGGGGGATTCGAAATAAGAATATCATATACTGGCAGTGCTTTACCAGTAGTTTCTGCAAAAAAAGGTGATAAAAACAAGTCACTTTCCACAAATTCCGCCCGATCTGCCACATTCAGCCCTTTTGCGTTCTGTTTCGCCACCTTAAGGGCGAGAGGGGAAATGTCAGCGCCTGTTCCGGATGCCCCCTCTTTCATGGCAAGAAGACTTAATAAAATACAGCCTGATCCGGTGCACATGTCAAGGATCCGCGGTTTCTCCTGATTCTCCAGAATCTCCAGTGCTTTCTCCACCAGCGTCTCTGTGTCCTGTCTTGGAACCAGCACATTCTCATCCACATAAAATTCAAAGCCCATGAAATACGCCTGATGGGTGATGTGCTGCAAAGGAATGTGACCGGCTCTTAAGACAATCAGCTTTCTGTACTCTTCCGCCTTCTCTTCCTCTACCGCTTTCTTCGGGTCAGCAAAATAAAGAGCGCGGCTTACGCCTGTCACATACTCCAAAAGAAGCCAAGCGTCTAACCTGGCTTCCTGGATTTTCTTTTCTTCCAGAACTTTCGTTCCTTCTTTTAATAATGCTTCCAGGGATGTCATTTGGCAGCACCTGCTTCAGATGCATGCTCCTGACTCTCCCCTTCTGGATTCTCATTCTCATATGGAATGTCCAGACCAAATTCTTCTTTTAAGTATGCTCTCCAGTCAAACACGGCTTCTACTGCCTTGATGGCAACCTCTGCCATATCAGCTGTAGGCTCCTTGGTGGTAAATTTCTGCATTGCCATTCCCGGCTTGCTCATCATAAGGGCAAACTTGCTGTCCGTTCTTCCAGCCCACTGGATGATCTCAAAGGAGATTCCGGATACGATGGGCACCATGAGCAGACGTCCGAAAAGGCGCAGCCAGTAGGATGGCACCAGCACGAAGATAAAGTGCAGGAAAATACTTACCAGCATAACCAGGAAAAGGAAGCTGGTACCGCAGCGTCTGTGAAACCTGGAGCTCTCCAGCACATTCTCTACGGTAAGGGGCTTGCCGTTCTCCACGCAGTTGATGCATTTGTGCTCTGCGCCGTGATACATGAAGGTTCTCTGAATATCCTTCATTCTGGAGATCAGAAGCATGTATCCCATAAACAGTGCCAGCTTCACAAAAGCTTCTACAATGGTAACGATAACTTCAGATGCCCCAACCTTGCGGCAAAGGCTTGCCAGCACATAGGGAAGCAGCATAAATGCCGCAATGGAAATGACAATGGAAATGGCAACGGTCACATACAGCAGTGCCTTGAATGCCTTGTCCTCTTTTTTCTTCTTGGCTTCTAATTCTTCAGCGGAGAGGGAGGCATTTTTCTTAGCTTCCTCCTCGTCTTCCTCATCTCCTGCGATCTCTGCGGAGTACATCAGGCACTTGGTACCTGTTACCAGGGAATCCACAAAGCTTACCATTCCGCGGATAATGGGCTTTCTCCAGATCTTGGCCTTGCCGAAAATACATTTGTAGTCTTCTACTTTCAGCTCAATTTCATTGTCAGGACGGCGGACTGCAATGGAGTACTTGTCCTTATGACGCATCATAATTCCTTCCATAACAGCCTGTCCACCGATATTTGATGGTTTCATTTTATCCTCCTGTAAATCGGACATGTCGCCTGCCGGCGACATCACCATAATGAAAGTATGTTTGAAAAATGCTTTCTGCAAGATGTGCGTCACAATTTGTGGGAGATTTTGTCCGGATGAGGGCGCCGTAGCGGGCTACGGCAACTGAATTCGGGCAAAATATACCGCAAAGTGGGGCGTGCAGATTGCGGGAATGATTTTTCAAACACGCTCTAGCCCATCCGATATCCAAGAATTCGCTCATGAGAAGCATGGCTCATTCTTGGCTGCCGTCTGGGACTTTCATAGTAAATCGGCAGTAACAAAGAAAGGTTGAGATTTCCCAACCTCAACCTTCTCATTCAGTAATATTCAAATTATTTATTCAGGCCGTATTTCTCATTGAACTTATTGATACGTCCGCGAGCCTGAGTAGCTTTCTGCTGTCCTGTATAGAACGGATGACATTTGGAGCAGATTTCTACGTGGATGTCCTGCTTGGTAGAACCTGTTACAAAAGTATTACCGCAGTTGCAGGTTACAGTTGCCTGATAGTAATTCGGATGGATTCCTTCTCTCATGATTTTCACCTCTCTATATTTATTCTATTTTATTTGCGTTGAATCTGACGAATTCACACTTTACACAGCCTACTGATTATAGCATGCTGTTATGAGAAATGCAAGTTATTTATAAAAATTTCTGTTTTTTTACAGTTTGCACAAATTCTGCGTTGTTTCGAGTACGGGCAAACATGTTCAGGATCTGTTCTACCGCATCCTCAGACTTCATTCCGTTAAGGGCTTTTCGCATAATGTACACAGCTTCCTGCTCATCTTTGCTCAGAAGAAGGTCCTCACGTCTGGTTCCGGATTTCTGGATGTCGATTGCCGGGAATACACGCTTTTCCTGAAGCTTGCGGTCAAGAACAAGCTCCATATTGCCGGTTCCCTTGAATTCCTCGTAGATCACATCATCCATCTTGCTTCCGGTGTCAACCAGTGCAGTAGCAAGAATGGTAAGGCTTCCTCCCTCACGCATGTTGCGGGCTGCACCGAAGAAACGCTTCGGCATATGAAGTGCTCCCGGGTCAAGACCTCCGGAAAGAGTTCTTCCGCTTGGAGGAACGACCAGGTTATAGGCTCTTGCCAGTCTGGTGATGGAATCCAGAAGGATCACAACATCCTGCTTATGTTCTACAAGGCGGCGTGCACGCTCCACAACCATCTCAGATACACGCTTATGATGCTCCGGAAGCTCATCAAATGTAGAATAGATAACCTCTACATTCGGTCCCTGTATTGCTTCCTTGATATCAGTAACCTCCTCTGGACGCTCGTCAATGAGAAGAATGATCAGATGCATGTCCTTGTTATTCTTCAAAATGGACTTGGCAATGTCTTTGAGAAGGGTGGTCTTACCTGCCTTAGGCGGGGAAACGATCATGCCTCGCTGTCCCTTTCCGATAGGACTGATCAGATCTACAATACGCATGGCTGTGGTTCCGCCAGGACGTTCCATGATCAGACGCTCATCCGGGAAAATGGGGGTCATGTTCTCGAAATTGTATCTCTTCTGACCTTCGCTTGGATGGAAACCATTGATGGATGTCACATACAAAAGGGCACTGAATTTCTCACCCTGGGTCTTGATCCTGATATTTCCCTGGATAATATCTCCGGTCTTCAGATTAAATCTCCGGATCTGGGACGGGGAAACATAAATGTCATTCTCACCTGGAAGATAGTTCTCGCTTCTGATGAAGCCGAAGCCATCCGGCATAACTTCCAGAATACCGTTGGCACGCTCACCGCTGTCCAGCTGGACGGTCTCTGCAGGAACGTGATAAGTATTGCTTACATGCTCAGCATGTCCTTCGGCATTCTCGCGAATCTGCTCTGGTTCCTCACTTTTGGTCTCTGCAGGAGGAACAACTTCTACAGGGCGAATGACCGGCTCCTGCCTTGCAGGGCTGTCCTGTCTGGCGTTGCTGTAGCCATTCTGACGTCCTGTATTCTCACCTCTTGCTGCATAGCTGCCGCGAAATTCCGGATTTCTTCTTACAATGGTCCGGGTTCTTGCGGGCTCTTCCTTTTTCACAGGGGCTGCTTCCGGCTCTCTTCTTACAGGTGTACCTGCAGGAGCGTCCTGTACCATATCGGAAGCTTCTTTTTTCACCTCTTCCGGCTTCGCTGCTTCTTTCTCAGCAGCTTCTTTTTTGTCTTCTTCCAGCATACGCTCAATTAATTCAGGCTTTCTCATAGTAGAAATGCCCTTCAGTCCTCTGGCTTTCGCAAGCGCTTTCAGCTCCACCAGGGGTAACGATTCGTATTTTTCTCTCATCAACCATCTACCTCTTCGACTCATTATCATTCTAAATTACATTTCATTTTCTACGGGATACAAATGTCTGATAGGACAGAAATTTTATGTTGAACAAAAAAATGAATATTTAATCTAATATTGCTTATCATAGCACATTATCGGCACTCTGTCCATATCAATTGCAAATGAATGCCTTTGCCCTATATTATACACACCAGAACTTTTTGATTGCAAGACTTATTTGTCGACACATATCTGACGTCATCGACACCGGCATCCGAAAAGTCGCCCCCACCCGTGAAACGGGTGGCTCGTAGGACGGCTATAAGCCTTTAATGCTAGGCCAGCGTCTCAAGGCGCTGGATTTCGCTTTGCTCCAGCCACATTGCTCTTGACTCGTCGCCGCCCTTAAAAGGGCATTTGTACTACTTCGCCTTAACCCTTAAAAGGGTCCTAATATTCTTTTACGCTAAGTTTATCCTGCATAATACACGATGCGTAGACATTTTGAACAGGCTAAAGCCGTATGTTAAAAAGGAAGCTCCTGTAAGGAGCTTCCTTCTACCTCGTTCTGCGAACCTGGAAAGAAACTTTGTATTTGCTCTTCACCACGCCTTTTGGTTCTTTCACATAGGCGCATATATAATATTGGTATTTCCTGCCTTTTGTCACCTTGGTATCCGTCCAGGATGCAGTTCTTCCTTTTTTGATGGTTGCTGCCAGCTTATAGCTGCCGTTTCCCACTTTTCGATAAATATAATACCCATCACATTTTTTCTGTGCTTTCCATTTCAGAAGCAAACCTTTCTTTGCATTGGAAATGGAAGTGATGGTTTGTCTGGCCGGTGCGGATTTGTATTTTCCGCTGGACCTGTAACTGCTTGTCACCCTTTTGCCATTCACATTCCGATAGGCTCGCACCGTGTATTCATACACTGTATTGGCACTGATCTTTTTATCCTGATATGTGATTGTGGAGGACTTCGTAATAGTGGCAATTCTCGTCCATTTTCCAGAAGCTGTTTTCCGGTAAACCAGGTAGCCGGAAGCTCCTGCAATCTTCTTCCAGCTTACCGTGTTGGAAAGATCAGAAGAAACCTTCACGGAAACAGAGGGTCTGGATAACGCTGTTTTCACAGATACAGCAGAACTGTAGGCAGAATATTTAGCAGTCCCAGACACCACGCTGTAAGCCCGGATCCGATAGGTACAGGTAATTCCCGGATTCACCTTTGTATCCGTCCAAGAACTTTCCTTCCAGGATACAGTCTTCACTCTCCTGTAGCTTCCGCCCTCTTCCTTTCGGTATACCTGATAGCCGGAAACACCGGAAACCTTTTCCCAGGTCAGGACAATTTGATTATATGCCTTTGCTTTCGCCGCAAACGAAGCAGGCTTTCCTACTGCGACAGCACTGTCCAGCGTTCTGGTATGAGCCTTGATTCTTGCGCAGGCACTGGGACTGGTCTTGGAAAAATCACTCCAGCCATTGTCTTCATGATAACAGAAGCTCTGATTTGCTTTCAGGTCTGCAGCAAATTCCACCCAGCTATAGGAATTGTTGGTTTCGCACAGGTATTCCACAGCACCGGAACCAATGTTGGTAACCACTACGGAATACAAAGTTCCGCTGATCAGATTCACTTCCGGAACCTGCACCGTAGAAATCCCCGCATGCTCCTGATAAAAAGTCACTGGCGTACTGTACGCAGGCGTTCCGCTTACCGGGTTGCTCTGATCCTTCAGATTGGTGTAGACCTGAATGCTGTAGGAGCCGCCATCTGTATAAGTAGACAGAACCACTTCTCCCAGAGCTTCCCCTTTGCCTTTTCCTGCCTTTGCCTGAAAAACATTGGAAACAGAGGAAATGCCGCCACTTCCTGACGGGTAAAGCTTCAGTTTGCTCAAAGCGCAGGAACCGTCATAAAAATAATTGTTTCTGTATTTTGGATTTGTGACTGCTTCTGCTGCTACGATATTATAATTGCATTTATTTTCGTAAGAAATATAGAAATATCCCTTATCGCCCCATTGCTCTCCCCAACTGTTCCGCACAATCCAGGCTCCGTCTGAAGTCACATTGCAGCTGGAATTAAAATTCTCCTTTGCAAAGTTATCATCCCAGCCCACCAGGGTTACCGCATGGTTCACGCCTGCATTTCTAGAATAGCTGTACGCATACGTCTTCGGGTTGTAGCAGCTGTCATACATGCCAATGGACATGGAAACAGATCCGTATTCCGAAATCAGGTTTTTGATCTTTGCCACAGAGTAGGAGGAAAATGCGGCATTTTCCAGGTATGCAGTGGTTTTGTATGCCATACCGGAAGATGGAACCGCATCGGAATCCAGGGTGTGGTCCGCATTTGTCTCATAAGGCACCTGGGATTCCAGTGCCATACCGCTCCAGGAGCTAAGGAAAATTGCTGCTAACGTCTGGTTGCCGCCATCCCGGTAGGAATGCAGAACTTTGTTCCTGTCATTCGGGGTATTTCCAAGAGGATCGTTCTGTCTGTTGGCAAAGAAATAGGCAAGATGCTCCTCGGAAAGATCAAACAATCCTGCTCCAGCCCGCAGGAAAGAGATTTCCAGGTTGGCTGCCAGAGTGTATGACCAGCACATGTTGGATGGCTTCTGGTTACGGACAGGAAGGGCCAGGCTTCCTCTCGGGTCATATTTCGCCGGATAGGAAGTGGCTCTTGCTCCGCCTACGCTGGCAGTGTCACTGTCATCCCCTTCCGGTGGATCTACATAGCTGATGGGCGCAAGCTCCCGGATAGGCGCAAGCTGGGCTTCGATTTCTTCTGCCGTAAGCGTCCCCTCTTCTTCCCCATCTGTCCCGGTTTCTTCCTCTGCAGTCTCACTGTCTAAAAAGCCGGTGTCTGTATCCAGGCTTCCAAAGCCGTCCAGTACCTCCGTTTTTCCATCAGAAAATGCTGCCTGATCGGAAGACTGCTGTGCTGCATCACTTTCAGGTTTCTCATCTGCTTCATTTCCCAAATCCTCGGCGGATGAAGAACTATCTTCACCTGTTTCGGTTGTTTCAACAGAGGAATTCGTTATCTCATTTTCTTCCCAGGAGTTCCCTTCCTGTGCGTTCTCACTTGCCCATGCTGCCTCTCCATCTGAGAACCCTTCCGCTGCAACGGGAATTCCCGACATTGCCATGGACGCCGTCAGGATCAGACATAATACACTTTTTTTCATTCCATTTTTCTTTCTCATTTTTTCAGGTATTTTTTCAAAAATTCAATCAGCTTCTCCATCTCTTCCTGTGTTCCCACAGTAATTCTTAAGTGATTGTCAATTCTTGGCTTCGGGAAATATCTTGCATAAATGTGCTCCTGGCGAAGAGCCCCGAACAGTTCACTTGCCGGGCAGCTTTCGTGGGAAGCGAAAATAAAGTTCGTTTTGGAATCCGGGAAGGAAAATCCCAGCGCTGCCAGTTCTTTCTTGGTCCACTCTCTGGTGGCAATGATCTTAGCGCAAGTCTCCTGGAAATATGCCTGATCTTCAATGGCAGCCACGCCTGTGGCTAAAGTGGTGCGATCCATGGTGTAAGAGTTAAAGGAATATTTCACATCATTGAGATATTTGATCAGCTGCGCATTTCCGCACGCGAAACCGATTCGCATTCCAGCCATGGAGCGGGACTTGGAGAAGGTCTGTACTACCAGCAGATTCTCATATTTGTCGATGAGCTCCAGCGCTGATCTGGCGCCGAAGTCTACATATGCCTCATCCACGATCACGATCACATCCTGGTTGTGCTGCAGGATTTCTTCTATATCAGAGAGGGGAAGCTCCACCCCTGTAGGCGCATTTGGATTTGGGAAAATAATTCCGCCGTTTTCCCCGAAATAATCCTCTTTGCGGATGCAAAAATTCTCATCCAGAGCCTTGCACTCATACGGAATGCGAAACAGGTCTGCCCACACATCATAGAAGGAATAAGTGATATCCGGGAAAAGAACAGGCTTCTCTGAATTGAAAAAGGTAAGAAAGCTCATGGCCAGCACATCATCTGAGCCAACGCCTACAAATACCTGCTCATCCTTCAGTCCGTAATTCTGTGCAATTGCATGTACCAGATCACCTGCTGTCGGATCCGGGTAAAGACGGAGAGTGTCTGTGTGAATCTCCTTAAGGGCCTTTGTTACCCCCGGAGCTGGTGGATATGGATTCTCGTTGGTGTTCAGCTTGATCATATCCGGTTCATTTGGCTGCTCTCCCGGGGTGTACGGTACTACTTTGCGAATATTTGCTTCCCATGTATTCATTTCAATCCAACCTCGCTTTTTCTATTAATGATGTCAGATGCAAAAGATTTTCTGCCTCCAACCATATACCAGAAATTACCCGCCAGCCCACTGCCGCCTGGATTCTGGAAGTTACATCCATTTTACTAACTTCCTTGTATTTTGTCAAATTAACGTATTGAATTCTGTTGATAAATTTTGCAAAACATTTCTTCTATAAGAAACTCCTCCTTAATCCTATTTTCCAAAACCAAAAGCCCTTCGTGAAAAGAAACAATTCCATTTTCGTTTCTTTTCACGAAGGGCTTTCCTGCCTGCTCCTCTTTTATTATTTTCTCTTAGCCTGCCAAATGCAGCACTCCGATCAGGAACACCCAGCCAAGTCCGTAATATGTCACAACAGCCACAAGGTCGTTGACAGTGGTGATCAATGGACCAGAAGCAACTGCAGGGTCCACGCCCACTTTCTTGAAGAACAGCGGAATACAGGTTCCCACTGCACTTGAGATCAGCATAGCCAGAAGAAGGGCTACTCCGATGCAGCCGGAAACTGCATATGCAAATACCAATGTTTTTCCCTTGAAGAAGTAAATATAAAGTCCGATCAACGCAAAGGACAAAATACCAAGAAGTGCACCATTGCAAAGACCGATTCGCATTTCTTTAAATACAAGCTCCAGCTTCTGCTTTCCTGTAAGAGACTCATCCATCAGCACACGAATGGTAACCGCCAGAGACTGGGTACCTACATTACCTGCCATATCAAGAATTAGTGACTGGAATGCCATAATGATCGGAAGCTGTGTTACTACGTTTTCAAACACACCAACCACAGAGGATACTACCATTCCAAGACCAAGAAGAACGATCAGCCACGGCATACGCTTCTTCATGCTCTCTTTCAGCGGCTCCTTCAAATCCTCCTCTGCAGTAAGACCTGCCAGCATGGCGTAATCTTCTCCCATCTCATCATCAACCAGGTCAATGATATTAGATGAGGTGATAACACCAAGAAGACGATTGTCATTATCCAGGACAGGAATGGAGTCTTCTGAATACGCCTTCAGTTCTTCAATACAGTCATCAATATCTTCTTCTGCATATACGTACGGATAAGAAGTAGCTACCAAATCTTCCAGTGACTTGTCCTGACGGGCAATGATCAGGTCCTTCAGGTCAATGGCTCCATAAAACTTCTGAGACTCTGTCACCACAAAAATAGTGGAAATATTATCATTCTTGGCAGCCTGCTCTACCAGACTGTTCATAGCCTGTTTTACAGTCAGGTTCTCACGGATAATGATACAATTGGTAGTCATGCGGCTTCCGATTTCATCCTCATCAAAGGATGCGATCATCTCAATATCATGACGGACATCGTCATCCATCAGCTCCACCAGGATTTTTTTCTTCGCTTTGTCAATTTTCTGGAGAACCTCCACAAGGGCATCGGTCTCCATCCGTGAAAGAATGGCTGCTCCTTTTTTCACATCCATCTCTTTCACATATTCTGCAGCATTATCCGAATCTGTATATTCAAAAATATCGGACAACATATTAATATCCAGGATACGATATAATTTGTAACGCTCCTGTACAGTCAGCCTTGGCATTGCATCTGCAAGGTCATTGGCATGAAAGTCCTCCAGCTTGCTGCTCATGGCAGCCGGAGAGGTATTGCTTCTGATTACAGCCAGAATGTCCTGGGTGTAATCCTGCACTCTTTTTTCCATCCTTCTTTCTCCAATCTCTCATAAATCAGATTCTCAATATTATGGATCTGTCTTATGTTTTTTATACGGATATAAAAAATCCGCGGAAGAGCATTATTACAGTATAAACAGCTTACACTGCCTGCTCATTAAGGGAATATTGGATCCCTCACAGGGCATATGAAGTCATCCAGGCAAAATATTTTTTCGCCAGGAAAGCACACAAATACACGCACGAAAAAAGAGCAGACTAATTCATGTCACCAAAGAATGACACTGTACTGCCTTCAACATGCCGCAATTACGCTTGGAATTCATAGGATCAAAAAAAGAAATGGAATTCGATAATTTATAGAAATTAAAGAAGAACAGAATGTGCGCGGTGCTCATCTGCCATTTCGTTTTTCCATCCTATGCAACTACTTCGCCCATGAGAATCGCAACTATCCATTCTGTTCACCTGCCTTTGTTTTCATATTTTTTATGAAAGAAATTTATTTTCTTTCCAAAAGCCATTCTAACTGCTTTTGGACAAAAAATCAATTCCTAATTTGCTATTTATTTAAATTTTCACCTTCTTTCTTTGCGAAAGTTTTTGCCCGGACAAGGGTGCTACAGCAGCTGACGAAGCGGACGAATAATAATCCTCAGCGCTCCATAGAATAATTTCTTCTGCCAGGTCAGTATCTTTTTCTCATACTTTGCCCCTTCTGTTTCCTGTCCATTTGCCAGGATTTCTTTGCTCTTTTCCATATAAGCATTTTCTGTTGTGCGAATCTGCTGATTCAGTTTCTCGCTGTCAATTACCAGCATCAGCTCCGTGTCTAGATAAGTGCTTCGCATATCCAGATTGTATGACCCTACCACAGACAGACGATCATCAATCAGCACTGTCTTTGTATGCACCGGATAATCGTTCATCAGCTCATAAACATCTGCTCCGGTTTTCAAGATTTTTCGCTTTTGATTGAGATAATCTGTACAGCCCCATGGATTTGAACCTTTTTCCACTGCATTAAGTATGATCTGCAGCTTGGCATGATCCGCTATCTCGTGCAAAGCAGTATACATATAGCCGTTACAGATTACATATGGGGTTTGTACAATCACATAGTCTGCATTTTCAGACAGATACTGAATTGCCTGAAGAACCTGAGGAGTTTTTCGCCCCGCCTGGGTTCCGTTATGAATCAGGGTGATTTTATTGGCTTCTTCCGTATCCTTTTCCCATGTGCTATAGGTTTCTATATCATTATATTTTTCCAGTAAAGAAGTATACAATTCTTCCATATGCTGGTATTGTTCTGTATATTTTGAGGACTGTTTTCTTGTTCTTATGCTTACACAGTCTTCATTCCAGATTTTGTAAAAATAATCCTCAAGCTGCAGCAGGGACTCGCCCTTCCCTTCAGAAGTATCATACACCAGAATATCCCTGTCCACATTAATGTCCTCAGTCTGATCTCCCAGGAAAATATCGTTGCTGTTGCGTCCGCCAAGCAGGTACATTTTCTCATCAATGATCACATATTTATCATGCATGCGATAGTTCAGCTTAAACAGATTGGCTGGCGTCACTGGATTATAAACTCCCACTTCTACATTTTCATGCGCCGCCAAAGCCTGGAAATCACTGCTTCCAGCCAGAAAAAGCTGTTGGTAAATTCCATCGATCAGGAGCTGGATTTTCACTCCTTTTGCCGCGGCATGATTCAGCGCAGCCAGAAGCTTAGTGCCGTTTTCATCTGCGCGCAGATCAAAGGTGGACAGCACAATGCTTTCTTTTGCTGTACCAATCATTCGAAGCCGCCACAAAAGTGCTTCTTCGTTGTCATCAATACAACGGATTCTTTCTGCCCCTGCTGTCTCAGAAGTAAATTCTGTCTGCTGCAGATTTTTTGCATATTTTCCATCTGGTTTTTTGCAAAAAAGAGGTGCAAGTATATTTACCAGCGCAACCACCAGCAAAAAACAGAGAAAAATCTTGCCTATTTTTTTCATTGTTTTCTTTAATTTCACCATACTCTCCTACTTTCTATTACGGTTATGCAAAATTGGGGGAAAGAAACCTTTTTGTCTATGTTCAGCCCTTTTTTAATTTTTATCATAGCATGAATTTATTTTCAGAACAAGAAAGAGGAAAGATTTTGCGCTATTTACGCAAAAAAAGCCGCCAGCTTCTAAAGCCGACGACTTTTTCTGTGAATAATATTGAAAAAACCATGGTATGGTAGGAAAATGCACTGCATTCTCCAGGAGGTTAAAAGTGTATCTCTTACTCAGCTACAGGAAAATTGAAATAGTTAGTAGTATAATCCATCATCAGTTTTTCCAGATCTGTCAGTTCCTCTTCATGTGTACTGATTCCATCGCCTAACTGAATATATCCCATATTTTCATCTGCTGCCGGCCAGTATGCAAGTCCGTCTCCATTTGGATCTCCGGTTTTGATAAAGTTTGACCAATACTGATTCATTTTTTCTGCTAACTCATAGTCCCAGTCAGTCCACTGTCTTACTTCCGGAACGCCCTCACGCAGAGAGTTGAACGCATACCACATTTCACTTGTATGCCATGCCCACTGGTTAGCCCAGCCTCTGTCTGTTCCTAAATCTGAAATGCTCTCAGGTGTAGAATGGCTGAATAAGTATGTATAGTTTGCTGCTTTTCCATCTGTTCTTTCTGACATCATTTTTCCGTACAGTCTGTTAACCATAAGGCTTCTGCTGACATTTGTGCCAAGACCATAGGTTCCTAACTGACGGCTGACCATAGCTGCTGTATTGTCATCTACTTTTACCAGATTTTCAAAGTCGTATTTATCATACAGATCATCAAGAGCTTCTTTGTATTGTGCATAGAAGTCATCTGCTGTGGATACCTTCGGATAACTTCCCTCTCCCATATTTGTTCCGGACAATACAGAAATCTCATCAAACATTCCATCATTAATGGAATCCTGAATGCTTTCATAGGTGACATACAAACCATCCTGGTTCATACTTCCCGGATAATTAGAACTGGTATTGTCAATCAGCTTTTCAGCATCCATGTTTCTCAGATCCTCAAGTGTCGCAGCCTCATCAAGTCCCAGATCTCCCAGATATGCAGTTCCTTTTTCTTCTGCACTTTCCAGAGTCTGGAATTCCATATTATATTTTAAGCCACTTTCCAGGATTAATTTATCAACTTCTACATCCATTTTAGGAGAAGCAGTCATTGCCATTGCCTTTGTAGTACCGCCAGACTGTCCGCCAACTGTGATATTTTCAGGATCTCCTCCAAAGTTAGCTATATTCTCTTTGATCCATTCCATAGCTTTGATCTGATCCATCAGACCATAGTTTCCGCTCTGTCCCTGTTCCTCGGTAAGCTGCGGCAATGACAGATAGCCAAAAACGCCAAGACGCTGTTCTACTGTTACCACAACGATTCCGTTCTTTGCAAAAGCTTCCGCATTTCCTTCCGGCTCAAAGGTATAGCAGCTGTTCAGTCCACCGCCATGGAACCACACATATACCGGTTTCTTTTCTGTGGAAGAAAGTGAATCTCCTGTTGTCATTACATTCAGATACAGACAGTCTTCACTCATTTCCGGAACTCCATCGTAATAAATATCTGTTTTATAGGGTTCCACTTCAGCTCCGCCTAATACCTGCATAGGAATATCCTTGTAGGTATCGCATACAAGAACATCATCCCATTTTTCCGGATCTACCGGTGGTTTCCAGCGTAAATCATCAACCGGCGGTGCTGCATATGGAATTCCACGGAACTCTACAACATCCTCATAGTTTTCATCTGTACTGTTGATTCCCTGCACTTTTCCGTACGCAGTTTCAACAACGTTCTTTTCATTTTCCTCTGCATATACATGAACACTTCCCATAAGTGTGGAGCAGGTAAGCAATGCAGCCAATACAGTTAATCTCTTCTTCATATAAACAGAGCCTCCTTTTTTTGATAAGGTCATTTTAAGGCTCCCGGAAGATAAAAACTATAAATTATTTTCTTTTTCACTATCACTTTTTTGATTTTTCTTTCTTCTTTCCTGGGAACGATATTCTGAAGGCGTCATGCCGCAGGCTTTCCGAAAAATCTGAGTAAAATAGGAAGCATCATTATATCCTGTAAATGCTGCTATATCTGTAATGTCAAAATCCGTATTTACCAGAAATTCTTTTGCTTTTTTCAGGCGCACCTCTGTGAGATATTTGGAAAATGTTAATCCGGTTTTATTTTTAAAGGTTCTGCTGAGGTGTCCCACGCTTACAAAGTATTTATGCTCTGCAAGCTCATTTAATGTAATATCATCTGCATAATGATTTTCGAGATACACTAAAATATTTTCTATCAGAAGTTCATTTTCATTTTCCTCGTTTTTTTCACAGACTTCTTTCAAAATCATAAGCAAATATTTTTTCAACTCATCTGCTGTATGAAATTGATACAGGTCAATCTTAAAATCAAACAGGAAATATCCCCCTTCTCCCTTTGGTATCTGACATCCATTATAATACTTTTTCCTGAGAACGGAAAAAAGCTGTATGATTGCATTATAAAGACTGTAAATGTTTGCACACTCGCTTATGCATCTGGCAAATAAGTTATCTATGATTTTTTCTGCCTCATAAATACGGCCAAATTCTACGACTCTGCTGAATATTTCCAGGGTTTCTTTTTCCAGCAGATTTTTAATTTCCAGTTCTTCTTTCCAGAAAAACAGATTTTCATTTATTAAAATACGGTTATTGATTGCGTAAATACACTCTCTGTACGCCCTTTCGATTTCCCTTCTTTCTTTGTGGATGCCACTGATCCCAAACCATGAATTATGATCCAAACTGTTTTTCAGCTGCAACAGATCACCCTCTCCAATGCATGCTTTGAAATCCATTTTCTGTTTGCAAAAAAAGAGTAATATGCATTCACCTTTATTTTTAAAGTACCAGCTTCGTACATCGGCAGTAGTTCTTTTCTTTTGCAAATATTTTTCTATTTGTTGATATCCCGAATGCGAAACTTCTCCCTTCGCCATAAAAAACCAGGAGTGATCCTTCCAAAGCTCCGCCGGAATCAACTCATCAAGCAGCTTTTTATTTTGCATCAATTGTGCAAAATCCAGATTCTCAACAATTCCTTTTAGTTTATTGATATTTTCCAGATTATCTGACTTTGCTTTTTCAACAAGAATATCCTTTATAGACTTAAGCAATTCTGATTCGTTGATTGGTTTTGTCAGATAGTCCTTTACCTGATAGCGCAGCGCATTTCTTGCGTACTGAAAATCTTCATATCCGGTTTCTATCACTACTGAGCATTTCGGCACATGCTCCTGCACATATTTTGCCAGCTCCAGTCCATCTACATTTGGCATCCGGATATCCGTAATGATAATATCCGCTTCGTTTTCCTGAAGATATTCTATTACTTCTTCCCCATCTTCAAAATCTCCATTCACCGAAATCGGCAGTCCGGATTTTTCAAGCATCATGACAAGTGCTTTTCTCGCATAATATTCGTCATCTGCAACTAAAATTTTAAAATTCATCTTTATACCTCTTTTTCCAATACCGGAAAACGAACCGTTACACAAGTGTATTCTCCCTGATTACTTTCTACCAAGATTCCAAATTCTTCTCCATAATAGTTTTTGATCCTCTGGTGTACATTTATCAGGCCGATTCCGGATGAACTATGATTCACGCCCTGCTGCAGGTCTTTTTCTAATTCCTGGTGTAACATCTGCAGTGTTTCATCGCTCATTCCATTTCCGTTGTCACAAATACTGATTTCTGCTATATTAGCCGAAGTGATTTTTCCGGTCACTTCTATCCGCCCTCTTCGTTTGCATGGAATAACACCATGTTCCATTGCGTTTTCCATTAATGGCTGTAATATAAACTTTAGCATTTCACAGGTCAGCATTTCCTCTTCCACATTATAAATCACGTCAAATTTTCCCGGAAAACGCATGGACTGTATTTTTACGTAACACTGAAGATTCTCAAGCTCCTTTTTCAGTTGTACAATATTTCCCCCTTTTACATTATAATGAAAAATATGGGACAGGCATTCTGAAATTTCCGATATTTCATCAACTCCATTTAGTTTTGCCAATGCACTGACAATATTTAATGTATTATATAAAAAATGGGGATTGATCTGATATTGCAGCATTTGCAGTTCTGTTTTTTTCTGGCTTATTTCGTTTTTGTATGCCAGAATAATATTCTCTTCAATACGTGATACAAGATCATTATAGCCACTTACCATTGTAGAAATTTCTTGTGGTACATCCTCTTTTAATTGGATATGCCGTGGTTTTTGTTTTTTATGTAAGGTTACCTGATTTAACGCATTGGAAAATTCAGTAATCGGCTTGGTAATGCGACTGATCAGCTGCATTCCTCCAAACAGTAAAAAAACAAAAACCATCAAAATCCAAAAACAAAAAAGCAAAATATTCTTTATACTATTGAGAAGAAAGCTTTTTCGCTGCATACATTGAACCAGATACCAGTCCAAATCGTCGATTTTAACAACATATGCGTTCCAGGCAGAACCATCCGCTTCCAATGTTCCCTGATGGTTTGAATTTTCATAAATTTTCTTCACATCCTCAAGAAGAAAATTGTTTTCTTTTTCAGAAGAATAAATGATCCCGTTTCTGTTAAAAAGACAGCATTCAATTTCATCATTTGAAAACACGGAAAAGCTCTTTTCTATTTCTTCAAAATCCAAATCGATATAAATTGTAGCAAGCTTTTGATCCGATTTCACAGGGTACATAGCGTATGCGATTGTCAGCAATTTATAAGGAAGCATGTTTATTTCGCCTTCATATACATCTGTAACGTATTCCTCATTTTTATAGCCAACCCTTGAATAGGCAATATGCTTTTTTGCCTGCTTAATCTGTGTCAACGAGTCTTCCACAAAATTACCATAAACATTTCCATTTTCAGTTAAAATGGTAGTGCGCAAAATAAATGGATTAATTCCACTGATATCTTCCAGAATACCATTTACATATTCCTTTGATGAAAGCTGCTTTTTTAAAGACTGTTTTTCATAATCGTTTCGAATATCTGTCATGATATTTTTATCTATCAAGGGCAGATATTTCAAATAATCCAGATTCTTTGTTATGGTCTCGATTTCCATCTCCCACTGACTGTTCATTTTGTGCAAATAAAACCAATTATTTTTTTCAGCCTCCTTCACATCAATGAAAAAGGAGGCACAAATTACTATCAGGGAAAACAGAAAACAGCATGCTAATCCAATAAAAAGCTGCCACCATACAGGTAATCTTGAAATTCGCTTCACACTCAGGCTCCTTTCTGCAAAATCAAAAGATCATTCCATTCTTTCAAAAATGCTCTTTCTGTATATGTTTGAGGGGAACTGATCAAGTTCTGAAACAAGGCATCCCTGGCATCAGTTTTTTCGCTCTCATAAGCAAATTCTTCCAGGAAAAATTCACCACTTCTGATACTATCCGTAAATACCTTCGCATAATTGTCTTCTACATCTACAGATTTTATGCAGGAATAGGCCCCGGCCTGATCTGCATAATATTCACTGACATTTTTTGAAAATACATAATCCAGAAATTTTCCAGCCGCTTCCGGATGCTTGCAGGATGCAGAAACCCCCAATGTCGCATCTATTTTTACTACAACCCTTGCCTGATTTTCATTGTATGTAGGAAACGGCATAAATAACAAATCCATATACGGGTTTATTTTTTTTATTATAGGATATGCCCAGTTTCCCTGAAGAAACATATAGGCTTCTCCCTTTGCAAATTTTTTTACAGCTTCATCATATCCTGTGTTTATGGTCTGTTTCTGACCATATTGTCTTATTTCTAAAAATTTCCTGGTAGAATCAAGTGCAATAGGATCTTCATATAAAACGGTAGTGCCGTTCAGCACATTCTGAAATAAATTATCCTGGCTTCCCCTGGAGGACATGTCAATTGCATCCCATCCCTGATGAAGCGTCCAGCTGTCTTTATCTGCAAAAACAATGGGAAGCTTTCCGGCTTTTTTTATCTGCTGCATCGTCTGAATAAGCTCTGCATATGTAGACGGAATCTGGTATCCGTCCTTTTCCAGCATCCTTTTGTTATAAAATATCCCTCTGTAATTCACAGACAACGGAAGCACATAAGTACCATTAAGAATTTTTAATTTTTCCAAAAAATGTTCATTTACACAATGGGTTGCAGAAAAATCATCCAGCTTCTGCAAGTATCCGCCTTTTACATATTTAACCAGATCATCTTTCTGTGCTCCGATAAATTCAACAATATCTGGAAATTCTCCCTGGATTGCACGGATTTGCAGTTCCTGCTCCGGATTTGGTACTGCCATAAGTTCTACATATATATCATCTTGTGATTCATTAAAATCCGCGATAATTTTCTCAAAAATATGTCTTGTTTCTCTTTTGGACGTAAGAAACACCAGTGTTTCCTTTTCTTCTTTTTTTACGCTGTGTATTTGCTGCTTTTTATTTTCTTCTCTGACACATAACATGCAGATGCCTGTAATGGCACAAACAGCAATTAATAAAAATATTTTCAGATTTCTTTTCATATTATAGAGACTCTCTTTTCATAAAATTTTTTATAAAAATACTATAGCCTTTCTTACAAAATATACTACAACCAATCAAATTGTTTTTCAATCAGATTCCCAAAACAATCAAAAAAGTAACAGTGACTGGTTCAAAAACTTATAGCACCAACAGGCCTGTTTTTTTATAATAAAGTCACTTGATTTGAAGGAGGTTTTTTAAAATGAAGAAAAAAATTATAAGTATCCTTTTAAGCAGTGCTATGATTTTCTCCATGGGAATTTCAACAGTTTCCGCTGCTGCAGCTGATGATACAACAGCCACAGAGAGCATTGTTGTGAGCAAAACAGAGAGCATTACAGATACCGCATATGGAAAGGTTCGTGGTTTTATTGATAACGGAACTTATACCTTCCGTGGAATTCCTTATGCAAAAGCTGACAGATTTGAAATGCCGGAAACTCCTGATACCTGGGACGATATCCGCAATTGTCTTGTCTATGGTTCAACAGCTCCTATTACAAAAATGACAGATCCGGATGGCGGAGATTTCCTGATTCCTCATCGTTACTGGGCTCAGAGCGAAAATTGCCAGAATCTGAATGTCTGGACACAGGATCTGGATGCTAATGCAAAGAAACCGGTTATGGTATGGTTCCATGGTGGTGGCTACACAAATGGTTCTTCTATCGAGGGTATTGCATATGACGGAAAGAATCTCAGCGAATATGGTGATGTAGTTGTAGTAACTGTAAACCACCGCTTAAATGTACTTGGTTACCTGGATGTTTCCGAGTATGGTGAGGATTATCAGTATTCCGGTAACTGCGGTACAGCAGATATGATTGCATCCTTAAAGTGGGTAAAAGAAAACATCGCTAATTTCGGCGGCGATCCTGACAACGTAACTATTTTCGGACAGTCCGGCGGCGGCGGTAAGGTTATCAGCATGTTAGCTTCCCCTGAGGCAGAAGGATTATTCAATCAGGCTATTGTACAGAGTGGAAGTGAGCGTTACATTGAAAAAGATACCGCTAAAAAAATAACTGCAAAAACACTTGAGATTTTAGGAATTTCAGATAACCAGATTGAGCAGTTAAAAGAGGTTCCGTATGATACTCTTGATGCTGCTGCAACGGAAGCATTAAAACAGGTAGGTGAGGAGCTTGGAACTTCTTTAAGCTGGCGTCCGGTTCTTGATGAAGATTATATTCAGAGTAATTTCCAGGAATGGACAAACGACGTTCCGGTTATGGTAGGTTCTGTATTTGGAGAAATGAACTGCTGGACTGCTCTGGATCCAAATGAAACCAACAAAAACTCCTGGACTGATGAAGAAGTAGACGCAAAATTAACCGAAAAATATGGTGACAAAGCGGAAGCTGTAAAAGAAGCATTCCTGAAGGCTTATCCTGAAAAGAGCGCTTGTGATGCTTATTATGTAGCAGATCGTACCAAGTTCTCCAAAACCCTTACAAAGCGAGTTGAAGCTGGTGCAACTAAGAACTATGATTACGTTGTATCCTATGAATCTCCAATTGACGGTGGTGTAAACTTATGGCACTGTGGCGAGATCCCATTTGTATTCCACAATGTTGACTTAGTAGCCGGTTCCTATGGCGGAAGTCAGGACGCTTATGATCTGCAGGATGTAATGGCAAGTGCATGGGTAAACTTTGCAAGCACCGGAGATCCAAATGGCGAGAATGTACCGGAATGGAGCACTTATACAGATGACAACAAATCTACTATGGTATTTGATACCACAAGTGGAGAAAGAATTGACTATGATGCTGAATTACAGGAGCTGATCAGCCAGTAAGCTTATATAAGTCCTCTGAAAAATAATAAAGACGCTGTAAATCCTCTTGGATTGATGGGTATTCACTCCCATCATTTCAAGAGGATTTTTTAGTTTGAAAAAAGATAGAGGTATCTTGACAATTACCCTTCTCCTCATTATAATTACCAATTGTAATTACTTATGGTAATTATTTATCATGAGTCTCTACTACTTTTTAAGGAGAAGCATCTATATGGACATTGAACTGTTAAAACGAATGATGGATGCCTTTTATCAGGCGAAAAGAATCCGGGATATGCTGCCGCCACTGCCGGAGGGAGTGACCTCCTCTTACATTCAGTATCTGGATGTCATTCATTCCCTGAATTGCCGGGGGATTCAGGCGAAAGTGTCAGATATCAGCGATGCGCTGGCACTTCCAAGACCAGGTGTTACCCGAACCATCAAGGATATGGAGACCAAAGGCTATGTGAAAAAGCTTGCATCTCCTGCTGATGGCCGCGTCACCTATCTTTCCATTACAGGCAAGGGTGAAGAACTGCACCAGAAATACAATGAACAGTATTTCCATGCATTGGCTTCCTGCGTGAAAGGAATCTCTGAGGAAGATGCCCTATGTATGATCCGCACTATTGAAAAATTCTATACTATTATGTGTGAAAGGAGAATTTCCATTGACAAGTGAAAAAAACGATTTTACTAAAGGAAGCATTCTGAAAAAGCTTGCCCTATTTATGCTTCCTATTCTGGGCGCACTGGTACTGCAGGCCGCTTACGGTGCTGTAGACCTTCTGGTAGTAGGCCGCTTTGGCTCCACCTCCGGACTTTCCGCGGTTTCCACCGGAAGCCAGGTACTGAATCTGGTCACCTTTGTAGTAACGCAGTTTGCAATGGGAATTACAGTTCTCATTGCCCGTTACCTTGGGGAAAAGAAACCGGAACAGATTGGTTCTGTAATTGGGGGCGCAGCAGTTGTATTTACTGTAATTTCAGCTGCACTGTTCGTAATTATGGTGACTTTTGCACGCCCCATTTCTGTGCTTATGCAAGCACCACAGGAGGCACTTGAGTTGACTACCAGCTATGTGCGTATTTGTGGCAGCGGCATTTTCTTCATAGTAGCCTACAACCTGCTTGCTGCTATTTTCCGTGGTCTCGGGGACAGCAAATCACCGCTTTTATTTGTACTGATAGCCTGTATTGTCAACATCTTCGGAGACCTGCTGCTGGTTGCAGGACTGCATCTGGATGCCGCCGGTGCTGCACTTGCCACTGTTTTTGCACAGGCCATCAGCGTTGTTTGCGCCATTGTGATTTTAATCAAAAAGAAGCTTCCGTTTTCCATCACAAAAGAAGATTTTTGTTTTAACCATCAGTGCAAAAAATTTCTGGGAATCGGTCTTCCGCTGGCACTTCAGGAATTTCTTACGCAGATTTCCTTCCTGGCTCTCTGTGCATTTGTCAACAGGCTGGGACTTGAAGCTTCCTCTGGCTACGGTGTTGCCTGCAAAATTGTAAATTTTGCCATGCTGATTCCAAGTTCACTGATGCAGTCCATGGCTTCCTTTGTTTCCCAGAATATTGGTGCCGGAAAACAGAAGCGTGCAAAAAAATCCATGTTTACAGGAATTGGAGTAGGACTTGTATTTGGATGTCTGGTTTTCATTTTGGTTATGTTTAAGGGTAATGTGCTTGCCGGTCTGTTCTCAACTGACACAGCTGTAATCCAGAAAGGCTATGATTATCTGAAGGGCTTCGCTCCTGAAACCATTTTGACTGCCATAATGTTCAGTATGGTAGGCTATTTTAATGGAAACAATCAGACACTTTGGGTGATGTTTCAGGGACTCTTCCAGACTCTTCTGGTTCGTCTGCCAATGTCCTATTATATGAGTATTCAGCCTGATGCCAGCCTGACCAAAATCGGTTTGGCTGCGCCTGCTTCTACAGCAGTGGGAATTATATTGAATACCTTGTTTTTTATCTATTTTAATAAAAAAATGAAGGCACAAAAAGCCGCATAAGATTTTCCAATATAGAATTTCATAAAACTGACAAATTCATAATATTACAAAAAAGTCTCCTAGAGCGTGTTTGAAAAAGGCTTTCTGCAAGATGTGCGTCACAATTTGTGGGAGATTTTGTCCGGATGAGGGCGCCGTAGCGGGCTACGGCAACTGAATTCGGGCAAAATCTCCCGCAAAGTGGGGCGTGCAGATTGCGGGAATGATTTTTCAAACACGCTCTAGCACCTTATTTCTGGTGTAAAGGGACTTTTTTGATAACAATATTTCTTATTTTTTTCATTTCTTTATTTCTTTCTGAAATGCTTCAATATCTTTCGCTATCTCTCCGCTGAGCAGCAGCATACAAATTAGATTAGGAATTGCCATTAAAGCATTGGCAATATCAGAAAAGTTCCATACCAGACTCAAGGTCTGTGTACAGCCGACATATACTACCAGAGAAAATGCGATTCTGTAAATCATGTTGTATTTATGTGTTCCAAATAAATATTCGAAAGCTTTTTCTCCATGATATTCCCACCCAAGAATGGTAGAAAATGCAAATAATGTAATTCCAATGGTTACCAGCCATCCTCCGGCACTTCCAAGAACAGTTTCAAATGCTGCAATAGTAACATCAGATCCTGTCAGCATATTTCCTGCTGCATCGGTAGTACCAAGTACTCCGGAAGAAGCAATTGCAAGACCTGTGATGGTGCATACCACAATCGTGTCCCAAAATGTTCCTGTCATATTTATGTAGCCCTGGCGAACCGGGTTATCCGTAGTCGCTGCAGCAGCCGTAATTGCAGCAGAACCCATGCCGGCTTCATTCGAAAAAACTCCACGCGCAACACCGTATCGCATAGCACTCATCATAGAAGCAACAATACTTCCGCAAAGACCACCGCCTACAGCTTTTATGGAAAATGCCATCTTAAAGATCATGGAAAGTCCTGAAGGCAAGTTGGAAATGTTTCCAAAAATCACAATAAGTCCACAGATCACATAGAAAATTGCCATAACCGGCACAACTACAGATGATACTTTGGATATGGATTTAATTCCACCAACAATAATTAATAATGTTAATATTGTTATAATAACCCCAGAGACCCTTACCGGAACATGAAATGTAGCATGAAGTGCACTTGCGATAGAGTTTCCCTGAGTCATATTTCCGATTCCAAAGGAAGCTACAACTGCAAAAAATGCGAAAAGCCATGCCAGAATTACTCCCAAAGTCTTATTTTTCAGTCCTTTTTTCATTGTGTACATAGGGCCGCCGCTCATTTCACCTTTGGCATTCACTTCGCGGTATTTAATTGCCAGCATACATTCACTAAACTTGGACGTAATACCAAAGGCTGCTGAAATCCACATCCACACCAAAGCACCAGGTCCTCCTGAAACCATAGCAGTGGCAACGCCAACAATATTTCCGGTTCCAATTGTAGCAGCAAGAGCAGTAGTCAGTGCAGAAAAAGGAGAGACATCTCCTTCTCCACGGCTTTTCGTACGCGCTTCCTTGCTTAGCGTACTCTTTAACGCATATCCCAGATTTCTCCAGGGCAGAAATTTTGTCCGGATTGTAAGAAAAATTCCAGTTCCCACAAGCAGGATCAGCATCACCGGCCCCCACACAAAATCGTCAACTTTTGTTACAATTTCGTTTAATCTCTCCATCATATACGTCCTCCCTTTTGATATTTGCATACACGCACAGCCTTTTACGAGTCTTGCATAAATACAAAAAAGAGCCATGTTCTGAACAACATCGCTCTTCTGTGTGTATACGTATTCAATTAGTGTCAGACAAATATTTTCCCTGACATTTTTAATTGTTAACAGTATATGCTTTCTTTCCTCTATTGTCAAGATAATTTATCAAGCGAAGCCACATCCAAATATTGACAAATATTATGAAATGTTTTATAATTTCTACATAATAACAGTAATTATTATCATTTAATAAGGAGGATTTGTTTATGAAATATGTATGCGATGTTTGCGGTTGGGAATACGACGAAGAGCAGGGCTATCCAGAGGGTGGAATTGCACCTGGCACGAAATGGGAGGATGTTCCGGAAGACTTTGAATGTCCTCTGTGTTCTGTAGGAAAGGATCAGTTTTCCCAGGAATAATTTTGTTGAATAATTGAAGAGAGGGAGGGTGCGCCTATGCAGAATCCAGTTCCTGACGAAAGATATTATGTGGCCAATGAGGCTATCTTAGGTGCTTTTTTTAAACTATCACGGGAAAAAGCTCCTGATAAGATCACAGTATCTGACATCATCAAAGCTGCAGGTATCGCCAGAAGCACCTTTTATAATCATTACCAGGACATCCCCTCGCTGGTAGCTGCCGTTGAAGAGAAAACAATCTGTGATGTTTTTTCCATGATGGAAAAATTCCATCCCAAAAATGACCTGGATATCTGTCGGTCCTATTTTTTGTCAATCTGTCAGTACACCATAGAGAATCCTTTTCTTGCAAGTCTTTTGAGCACACCTCATGGCAATGACTTGTTTGAAAAAATGCTGACCATGCTCCATCACTACGTCACTGATGCCACATCCAATTCCAGTCCAAATAAACACACAAAGGAAGAAATTTCCTATGTGATCACCTGTGCAATTGGCAGCACCATTGGTGTCCTTCACAAATGGACCAGGGATAATTTCGATCTGGAGCCGGAAGCTGTCGCTGATATTTTGTCTCAGGTTTTTTTATCCGGCATGCTGCCCCTTTTGTCCTAATACGTGTTTGAACGCAGATAAGCGAAGCGACTGCGTTCATGAGCAAGTAGTGAAGCGGATTGCGAATGTCCGCTTTAAAAAGGCTTTCTGCAAGATGTGCATCACACTTTGTGAGCCATGCAGAAAGCCTTTTTGTTATGCAAGAGGTTCGTCAATCAGAGCATCCTGCCTCTTAATCTTTTTCGTTGTGCTGCGGATAAAGGGATTTTTCCGAACAATCAATCCTGTAATCTGACGATAGGTCGGCTGATTTTGATTGTACTTATCTAAAAATGCCTGAAGCAGTCCTTTAACAGACTCTGCATCTAATGCCTTTGCTTCCACCACTGCCTGCTCCGGATAAATCCGGGCTGTCAGACCATTCTTCTCACCAGTTACGATCACTTCACCTACAAGGGGATTCAGGGCAAGTTTATTCTCAATCTCTTCCGGAGATACATTTTCACCATTTGACAAAATGATCAGATTTTTCACTCTTCCGTTTATGAACAGATAGCCATCCTCATCCATATATCCCTTGTCTCCTGTGTGAAGCCAGCCATCCGTAAGAGTCTCCTGGGTTTCCTTCGGCATCTGATAGTAGCCCTTCATGACACTTGTTCCCCGCACCAGAATCTCCCCATTTTCAAATCTGACCTCCACGTTTTCAAGAGGCTTTCCAATAGATCCAGGCTTATTATTTTCCGGTGTATTGTTGCTGATAACAGGTGAGCATTCTGACATTCCGTAGCCTTCCAGTATCTGAATACCGTACTGTGCAAAATATTCAATGTAATATGGATCCAGATGCGCCCCACCGGTAAATATGGTATGCAGCTTTCCTCCAAATACCTTCTCTGCCAAAACCTGTTTTGGAATTGCCGGGTCAGAAGCAGCCAGCCTTTTATAAATTGTCTCAATCATCATGGGTACCATGAGCATAATGTCTGGTTTAAAAATGCTCATATTTCTGACCATATGGAGCAAAGAATCATTGATACAAAGAGTTGCTCCCTGGGAAAAGCCCTTCAGCCAGTCCATAACAAGGCAAAATGCATGATGGATGGGAAGTACGCTAAGCATCACGGTTCCCGGTTCTGCTGAAATTTTTACAGCCTCAACATTAGATGCCAGATTCTTCTGAGTCAGCATAACTCCCTTACTTTTTCCGGTTGTTCCTGAAGTAAAAATAATAGTTGCAATATCCTCCGCATCCGGACAGGCAGCATCTTTGGATGCATTATTTCCTATATTCCGAAGCTCATTGATACTGTATACCTTTTCCGGTACATCCTCCACCTCTTCCTGAAGCATCCATACCTTCTGAAGTCCCGGACAATTTGCCAGAAATACTTCAAGATATGGTCTGTGCTTCGGACTTAGGAAAAGGGCTGCACAATCGGAGCGATTGATAAGATCTGCCAGATCCTCGCAGGGAAGTGCTGCATCAAGCGGCACTGCTGTTGTACATCCTGTAATAATCCCAAGATAACTTTCAATCCACTCTACAGAGCTGGCGCCAATTAGTGCAATATGTTTTCCCTCAAAGCCCTCTGCAAAAAGACCTTTTCTGACAGAAGCTGCATTTTCCATTATTTCACAATAGCTTCTCTCTGAAATTTCTTTCTTATTAAGCCATTTTACGGCTTTGACTTCACCAAACTTTTGTACGCTTTCTTCTAATATATTTCTGACCAGCATATCCATTTCCTCCTACTGAAGGTTTTCCAGCAATTGAAGTGCCTCTCCAAGGGTTACGATTTTCATTACCTCGTTTTCTTCAAGTTCAATATCAAATGTATCCTCAAGCTCACCTAAAAAAGACATAAAATCCAGAGAGCTGAATCCAAGATCCTCACGGAACCTCATTTCATTTGTCATTTCTTCCGGTGCCACTTTGCTATACTGGGCTACAATATTTTTAAATTCCATTTCCTGACTCATTATACGTCCTCCTGGTATACTATCAAATCTGTTCCATAATTTCACCGATGCTCATATCCGGTTCTGCGATTCCTTTAAATAAAATACGCATCATATAATAATAGAGAAGTTCCATATCATGTTCTTCCAGATGTGCTGTTTGATAATGATAGGAAAAATTCATTCCACCATCCTCTGTATGAGATACGGTCAAATACATTTTCTTGGTTGCTGCACCATTTGCAAACCATTTGGCATGCTGGCGGACAGTTCCAAGCATTTCATTTTCCACTTTTACCGGCATGGGCTGATAAGTCAGATAACAGCTTTCATAGCTGGTGTGCTCAGGTGTATTGTATCTTTTTCGCATCTCTTCCATAATAAGTGCCGGATCGTAATTGCTGTGCATATAAATACGATTCTGCATATTCTGGATTTCATAAGCAGCAGAAAGGAAATCTGTTTCAGGCGAGATTACGGTTCTGCATGGAAACATAATCGTTCTGCTTCCGCCAGAGGTCCACTCTTCATGGGTGGAACGTCTGGATATAAAATTCTGGATCGTAATATCCTCCTGTCCGTTATTTACCTTAGACAGATAAGTACGGATGCCAAGCAGCAGAAGATTTGTCATGGAAAGCTGATGATTCATACAGAAATCAATCAGGTTCTGAGTTGCCCCTGGCTCCAGATGGTAATCCTTTACTGCCACAAATAAATTTTGCATTTCAATATCAGAGGAGCGAAGTTCCGGATTTCCATGCCTCTTTCTGGCAGCCTCCAGTACAGACGGGCCCTGAATATCGGAATACAGCGGCTCTCCCAGGGCATCCAGCTGATCGTCCCAGAATTTCTTGTCTTTTGCAAAACGCTTTTCATTGCCGGCCTTTGCCAGGTCCTTCTTCAGTACAGTTTGGAAATCAGCCAATTCCTGAGGATATGCTGTTCCATATTTATAATAGGTATACAGCTGGAACAGATCCCCGATCATTACCACCAGTCCGCAGGAGTCAATCAACCGATGATCCATATGTACAAAAAAACCATTATATCCTTCCGGCAGCTTCAGCATGGTGAACTCGCACATGGGAATATTATCACCATCAAATGTTTCATATGCCCATTGCTGCATCAGTTCATCAGCTTCTGCAAGATTTCCCATTCCGGACAAATCCTTCAGTTCAATATCACGAGGATCCTGTTTTACAATATACTGCTTCACATTTCCCTCTTGATCCGGTTTGGTGAAGCGTACTCTGGTACAGCCTGAGCGCTCTATTTCCATCTGGATACACTTTTTCAATAGTCCAAAATCCAGTTCAGCTTGTACAGACGCCACAACACTGACACCGGACACCTGTTGTGTCCCATAATCCACAATCCAGTTGTGATGCATTTTCTGAGCAGCAGTTAAAGGATAGTACTCTTTCATTCTTAATCAAACCTCCATTGCCCCTGTTTTTTGCTCTTGATGAGAAAATAGCATATATTTCAGGGAAATACCAGTACCGCCCGGACTTAATGAACACTTTACAAAAAATTGACCGAAACTTATCAAACCTTTTACAAAAATTTGTTTGATAAGTTCCGGTCAGGAAGGAGTATTTCTGTACTGTTAATCGTATTTTTCAAAAAATTGCATCATTGTATTCTGATACAGCGCAGGGTCTGCATAGGCACTGCACAGATGCCGTGCCCCGGGAACAATAACAAGCTTCTTCGGAGCTTTACATAACATATAATTCTGAAATGAATTATGAGGATAAACGTAGGTGTCCTTTTCTCCGTGGAAAAAAAGAACCGGCCTTGTATTCTTTTTCATTGCCTCTGTAGTATCTGCATCCTTCATATGAAATCCAGCCAGTAAACTACAGAACCAATCCATTTCCATTAAAAGCAAGGGAATGTGAGGAAGATGAAACCAGTTAGCCGCCATATCCTGCATTTGTCCTTCCATGGAATGAAAACCGCAGTCAGCAATCAGACCTTTCACCTCCGGAGGAAGCGTATGTCCGGATGCCATCAGTACAGCTGACGCTCCCATAGACTGCCCATACAGATAAACAGGGAGCTTTTCCTTGTTTCGCTCAGATACATAGATTGCCCATTGTTGAACATCCCATTGCTCCATTGCCCCAAAGGTAATGTATTTCCCTTCACTGTCACCACAGCAGCGCTGTTCCATAAACAGAAGATTGCATTGATGCTCATGAAGGTATTTTGCCATAAATGACATGGTGCCAAATCGACTGCCACGGTATCCATGGCTTAATATAACAAACCGTTTTGCATTCTCAGCCGGCAGATAAAATCCATGCAGCTTTAATCCATCTGTACTTCTGATATAGCAGTCCTGCATCTTCTGTGCAAAGCACCATTCTTTACTCTCATTATATTCTTCTGCATACCCATTCTGAGGATGGTTTTCCCTGATGTGCGACAATTCAAACCATTTCTTTCTCTCTTTTTTCCGGGCGCCCCGTTTGCAGCAAATCATCATATTGAAAAGGCGCCAGCCTGTCTCCATAGAGCCCAAAGCAATAATAAGAAGAACAGCACATATTTTAGAAATTTTCTTTTTCATTATAGTCCTTTTTCTGTAATGGTCGGTGCAGTCCATGTCTCCAATGCATCCATATCAGGCGTATAAATACGCATATACAGGTGGAAGCCTCCGTCACCTACAGGAAGCCAATTGGTAGTATCCTCAGGTGCATCCTGCTCTGTCTTTGGATACAGCGCAACTTCAACTGTATTGGCACCAAGCCCTGCAAGAGCTACTATTCATATCCTTCTGCTTCCGCCCAAAACTTTATGGTTCAATAATATTAAAATATTTATAGTCTGACGTAACCGTAACTGCATCCATCAATCGTGTCAGGCAGGTCTCATCACCCTCCTGCTGAATCAAAGCTGCAACATTCTCCGCGTTTTTCTGAATAATAGACAGCAGTCCAGCACGTTTGGTAGTCCATGTCACATCAGCATCCGCATCCTGTGTATCTTTCTGATAAAGAAGTACACCATTTTTCACACGGAGTACATAATTACCTTCCGGCAATATAAGATTTGCTGTAAAGGTCAGATCTGGAATCTTCGTCGTATCTACAAGAATTCCCAGATAATCCAGAATCATATCCGGTGTCATATGTGAGAAAACATCACCATTACCGCTACTTCGCGTTGCATCATCGGTATTTGTACCATTTCGCAGTTCCTGTGCAGCACAAAGGTAAGCACTGCGCCATGGACCTGATTCTGCCTGATATCCCAATTGCTCCAATGCATCCGCACACAGATAACGTGCATCCGTATTTTCCGGATCAGCAAAAACCAGCGTATTGGTAATCTGGGCAACCCACTGATATTCTCCCTTTGCAAAATCTTCTTTTGCTTTTTCAAGAACCGCATCTGTATCACCGAAATATTCTACCAGCTTTTGGGCATAATCCGATGGTGTAAGTTCAGCAAGATGGACGGGATTACCGTCATACCAGCCCATATATTTCTCATATACTGCCTTCGAATTATGAGAAACTGTACCGTAATACTGACGGGTATACCAGACTTTCTCCAGTTCCTCGGGAAGCTGGATCATATTGGCAATCTCTGTTTCCGTATAACCTTCATTAATGTAGAGCAGTGTCTGGTCGTTAATAAACTTATATACAGCTGCAGTATTGGTCATATATTCCTGAATGGTATCATTTCCCCAATGTGGCCAGTTATGGGACTGGAATACCACATCTGCCTTATCACCATAGAGAGCCAGAGATTCCATGATGTACTCTGCCCATGCGTTTCCGTCACGCACCTGGGCTCCGCGGAGTGTATACAGATTATGGAGTGTTCCTGTACAGTTTTCAGCCATCCACAAAGCATTTTTCGATTCAATCCAGAAGTTCATCTCTACCGGTGCTTCGGTACCCGGAGTAAGCTGAAATTCAATTTCCACTCCGTCAATGGTATGCTTCTCACCAGTTTGTGTGATTTCAAGTGTAGGAGAAATATAACTTGTTTTGCCCTTGGACTGTCCCATACCAATACCAATGGCAAGGGATCCTGTTTCACCACCCTCAAGCATTGTTCCATACTGGTAACTTGCTCTTCGTCCCATAGCAGTACCTGCATAAATATTCTCGCTGACAGCATGCTTCTTAAAGCCTTCCGGTGCAATTACCTGCACATTGCCGGCTTGTACCTCTTCTTCCGAAACAATTCCCTTGACTCCACCGAAATGATCAACATGGGAATGGCTGTAGATCACTGCCTTTACAGGAAAAGTGCCCAGATTCTCTTCCACCAGGGCAAGAGCCGCTTGTGCACACTCTACACTCATCAATGGATCTACTACAATCCATCCTGTATCACCTTTTATGAATGTGACATTGGACATATCATAGCCACGCACCTGATAAATTCCATCGGTTACTTCAAAAAGGCCATAAATATGATTCAGCTGTGTGTTTCTCCAAAGGCTGGGATTCGCTGTATCCGGAGCGTCCTGATCCAGAAAAGCATATGCCGTCTGACTCCATACAAGCTTTCCGTTCTCATCATAAATATCCAGAGTATCCGGAGAAGCGATCTGTCCCTTTGTAGCATTCTCAAACTCCGCAGTATCCTCGAAATCCAGCAACGCATAAACTTCCTGATTTGCATCAATCGTATACTGGGTGGCTGGTTTACTTTCCGCTGTTAATTCTGATGCTGTAATTGCGGTCGAGCTACCACAAACAGTCATGGTAAATGCCAATGCAACAGTAATCAAAGTAATTACTTTTTTTCTTTTCATGATATTTTGCCCCCTTCCTTATAAAAAGCTCAAGTCTTCTTTACTGTAAATCTTGGAAAATATAAGTGGAAGTTACTTAATATATAAATAATATAATATAATATCGTTTTATTCCAGTCAATAAACATGGAACAAAACGACATCCAAACGGCTTAAAACGACATATTTTTTTAGTTATTTTGTACGATTTTTCAGGTATGTATTCCACATTTTATGGATATTGTTACTACTGTCAACTGCCTTAATCGTATCCAGATCAAACAAGATACAGCCACAATGACCCTTAAAAGTAGGAAAACAAATTACTTTCAGGTTTCTGTCTACTTCCGGGCTATAATCCATAAGTTCCAGTACTTCTCCATAAAGTGCCGAACGTTCATAACTTCGCAGCCATTTCGGGTCCATATTGGCAAACAGACTTCCAAAAGATTTTCCAAGCAGCTGATCCAGTGAAAACTTTTCTAATTTGGCGAGTTCCTGATTTGCGTAACGGAAAATCCAGTCTACCGCATGGCTTTCTTCATTAAATACCATTTCTATGTCCGTAAATGCAATGGGCAGATATTCAAAAGAACTATAATGACGGCAATATTCTTCTTTCGTAGCAGGAATACCTTTTTTTCCCAAAGCATTAATCATTTTTTTCTGCTTTTCCTGAATCTCAGTCACTATTTGTTTTTTCTTGCGAACAGTATATGGCAATTCTTCTCCATTGCTGAGATTTACCATATCTGTCACTTCGTGAACAGCTTTTACTGACACAATACAGCCTCTATGTACTTTTACAAAATCTTCCTTCAATAGTCCTTCCAGATCTTTCAAAGCAATACGCGTCTGGTATACTTTCCCTCCGACAATATGAATCACCGCAATTTTTCCGTTCATTATAATATAAAGAATCACATCCGAATTCAAAGTTATATTTTTTCTATCTGAAATTATATTAATAATTCCCATTTTTGTTATCCTCACATCCAGCTTTGGTATTTGGTTTTTCGAAATTCAAAATCAGGCAAGTCAATATAGCGGTTACTTAGTATTCACTGTACTAGTTTTACAACACTTATTATATCATTTTCCTCTGATAATAGTTGTAATAATTTTGCATTTTTCATATTTCAGGGAGACTTTGCGCTGTACATAATGCTCCCCACCCAACCATATCATCCGGATATCTTTCAATTCCCGGAAATGGTCTGGCACCGCGGCGGAGATAGGCTTTTAGTTTTTCTCCGTAAAGGTAAGGATCATTGCCGCGGATAATTCCCCATTCCATCAATAAAGCTGCAGCTCCGGTTACGAATGGGGTGGAAAAGGAAGTACCGGAAAAGCGTGCGTAGCCTCCGCCTGCTCTGGGGGCAAGAATGTCAACACCTGGAGCAGTCAAATCTGGTTTTGGGTAGGGGAGATTGCAGCTGCCACGGCCGGAGAAGTCCGCATAAGCATTTAATCGGGCGTCGTAGGCACCTACACTAATTACACGGCGGGCAGTGGCCGGAATAGTCAGGGTTCCCTGGGCACGGGGCAAATAAAATGCAGTACCAGGATTTAATGTTTTTCCACCTGGCAGCCAAAGATAATATTCCCCATTTTTAATATTTCCTGCCACAAGAATGATTTTCCAGACACCGCTGTCTATATAGCTGCTTTGTTGTATTCTCAGTGGATCTGTCTCAGCTTTCACAAGAAAATCCACATAGATTTCCTGAGTCACATGATAAGGCGCAGGTTTTCCATAATAGATGAGAAGCTCCGTATTTCCAAGGCTCCAACGCTGGGCACCTAATGCTTCCTTCAATGGTCCAACCCGTTCCCCGGAAGGATTTTCCAAATAAATTTCCATCTCATCTTCGTAATCTTTCCACAGCTGTATGTTCAGATTTGGCTCAAATGGACCTACTCCAAGCTCAATTTCCTGGATTTCCCCGGCAGAAAGTTTTCCACCGCAGTGCAGTGCGTCACTTCCGTTATTCCCCATTCCTACACAAATTGCAAGCTTTCCAATGCTCGATACGCTATCCAGATAAGTTTCCAACAGGGAATCTCCTCTGTGTGAGCCATAGTTATTTCCAAAACTTAAATTGATTACCATTGGTCGTCCCATAGCCAGTGCCTGCCGCACCAGATAGTCTACTCCCTGCATCAGCTCTGTAGTCCTTGGAAAAGAATCCTGTCTTGGAATTCCCATTTTCACAACCAGAAGGTCACTTTCATATGCCACGCCCCGGTTCACTGCGCCACGGGAAAAATCGCTGCCTGCAGCTACTCCAAGCACAGCTGTTCCATGACCGCTTCCATCTTCAGACGGAACAAGGCGCCTCCCCTCTTGTACAGAAAGGGACAGCGCCTCATTGATTTCCTCATTCGTATATTCAGTTCCTGTTGCATATCCCTTCGGCGGATTACCGGGAATGCCCTGATCCCACAAACGCAATATCCTGGACTTTCCATCTGCTGTGAGAAATGCCAGATGGCGGTAATCCACACCAGAATCCACAATTCCAACCAGCACGCCGCGCCCTGTCAGCTGTAGATTTCCCGGCTCATTGCGCTGTACCTGGGTAATACAGCTTGCCTCTTTTGAAAAAAAGTCTTCAAAATACAGACGGGTGGGCTTTTCTATAAATTCGATCTGGGGCCGCCTGGAATATTCGTCCAGCATACTTTCAGGAAGCGTCACAATAGCGTACCCGCCAAGGAGGGAGACCACGGAGATTTCGCTTCCGCCTGGCAACGCCTCACTATGCTTCACAATAATTTCCCACTTTCGTGTTTGTTTCTCATACCCTACATTCAGGTTCCGGGATTTCTCTCTTTCCTCTTCTGTAGCATCCAGCGCAAGGTTTAAAAGATTATCCAGCTTCTGATCTGGCATATTCCCTCCATTTTGCATCGTATGCATGCTCATAGTGTATACTCATCTTTAATTTACGCCAATCCGCTTTAAATAATGCCTCAGCCTTCTTATTACATTTTTAAATACCAGTTATTTTTCCTCTGCTTTCACCTTTCCAAGCAAAAAAACCATTATCAGCAGCACCACTGGGAAAATCAGTCCTACGCCCATACCTATGCGGATATTATCTCCGGCATTCTGGGTGACACGGCCGACGATTCCAGGCCCTATGCTGCCTCCAAGATCTCCTGCCATGGCAAGAAGGGCGAACATGGCGGTTCCGCCTGCCGGAAATTTCTTAGAGGATATACTAATAGTACCCGGCCACATTATTCCAACGGAAAATCCACAGACAATACAGCCAATCAATCCGGCTGCCGGATTGGAGGACAGAGATGCAAGAAGATAGCAGAATACGCATAAAATTCCGGAGCCTGCCATAAATTTCATCAGATCCATTTTATCTCCGTATTTTCCAAAAATCACACGGCTGATTCCCATCGTAATGGCAAACATACAGGGACCAGCCAAGTCTCCGATGGTCTTAGACAGTCCAAGTGCCGCCTCTGCATAGGCAGATGCCCACTGGGACATGGACAGCTCTGATGCCCCGGAACACACCATCAGACACACAGCGATCCAGAACACAGGCTTACGAAACAGTTCCCCGATTTTCATTTCTTTCCCTTCGTCCACCAGATGCTTGATAGGACAAGTAGCAAAATTGTAAACATTAATGGTTGGAACGATTGCCCACAAAACTGCCAGCCACTTCCAGCTGTCCATTCCAAAAACTGCGAAAAACAGGGTGGAAACTGCAATGGTTCCCACAGACCCCCAGCAATAGAAGGAATGAAGAAGACTCATAGTTGCCTCTTTATTTTCGAAAGGACACGCTTCCATAATGGGACTGCAAAGCACTTCAATCAGTCCGCTTCCAACAGCATAAACAATAACACTGATGATAATTCCCATAAAAGGATCTGGCAAAAGCTCCGGAAGAAATGCCAGCCCAACCAGTCCTAAAGCGGAACTGATTTCAGAAGTCACAATGCACACACGATATCCGATTTTGTCTACAAACCGGGCACAAAACAAATCTATCAGCAGCTGGGTAAAGAAAAAACAGGTGGAAATCAATGCAATATTTCCAAGGGAAATATGATAATCTGTGTGAAATTTCAGAAACAGCAGCGGTGCAAAATTGGCTGCTATAGCCTGGGTAATAAAACCCAGATAACAGGCTCGTTTGGTTTTTTGGTAATTTGGCATGATTGGTTCTCCTTTTTTCTTCTTTGAAGAAGATTTTTGTCTTATTGGATTATATTATATTTGATTGTATTTTTCATTGGATTATTTTCGATTTTTATTGTATAATATCGTAAAACAAAGGATAAACCAGATATGAAAGAAACCAACGTATATACCAAAATTGTTACAGACGAAAATTTAATGGAGACCCAGTCTCACGGAAGCCAGGACTATCCCTTTCGCTACTATTATGAACATTTAGCCCAGTTTGATTTTAACTGTATAGACTGGCACTGGCATACGGAGCTGGAATTTGTATATGTTCAATCCGAAACCGTAACTGCCTGGATTGGGGAAAAGCAGCTGGAGTTGCCAACAGACAGCGGCATTTTTATTAACTCCAAATTCCTTCACCGTTTTTCCTCTCCTGAGGATGCTGTCATCCCAAACTTTCTCTGCATGCCCTCTTTCCTTGCAGCTACAGACAGCTATATCTACCAAAACTATATGAAGCCTATCGTTTCATCAAATATTCCTTTTTGGACTTTTCGCAGGGAAATTTCCTGGCAATCAAGAATTCTGGATCTTATGAAGCAAATTATTTCTGCACAGGCTTCCGGTTCTTCCTGCCACCTTCTGACCTCAGCCCTTATGCAGCAGCTCTGGCTGGAAATATATGAACATACAGACCTTTCCACTACATCGGAAGTCACTGGGCAATTCTCTGTAAACCGTGCAAGGCTCCAGCTGATGATGCAGTTCATTCACGAAAATTACAGAAGAAATCTTTCCCTGGATGAGATCGCCGCACAGTCTATGATCAGTAAAAGCTCTGCCCTAAATCTTTTTCGGAGCTATCTTCACATCACGCCAGTTAATTATCTCATAAACTATCGGCTGAAACAGGCTGCCCTTCTGCTTTCCCATACAGAGAAAAAAGTCAGCACCATTTCAGCCGAAACTGGTTTTCACAATGTAGATTATTTTTGCAAAGCCTTCAAAAAGCACTATCAGGTGACCCCTAGGGAATATCGAGAAGAAAAGCGGGAACTTGTCAAAATGTCTTGCATCCTGAGTTTTTGAGCCAAACTTGTAAGTTTCCTGTCCTTAATCCATAACATCAAAACCAGGGCTGCTTGTACTCCTCCAATGGTGTTGTTATGCCATCACTGCCTCTGCGAAGCAGACCGGCAGGTGAAAATCAGGTTTCTCACTTTCAATGGGAGAGTAGCTTCCGAAATGCAGAATTTCCTCTGACTCTGAAATTTTATAGAAATTACAGTAAAAGCTTCTGCCCTTTTTTATTTCTTCAAAATCGCAGATTTCTTTGAGATATTCTTCCGGGAAAAGTACCTCCAGATACCATTTATTCTCTTCTACAGCTGCCTTCACACCAGTCATGGCAAACTGCGCTTCGCTAATGGAGCATCTGCTTTTTCTCCCGCGTCCATAATTGGCAAGCATTGCACCGTTTGCATTGATCTCAAAATTTGTATACATACATTCATTTGAAAGTGCCTGGTTTTCCTCTGGGAAAGCAAGAAAAATTTCCATTGCACTATCTGTATAAACCGGATCATTGTGCCTGTAATACCGTCTGAGAGGATTTTTCTCTTCGCAAACCATTTTCACAAACAGTCCTTCCCCTTCCACATATCCCATCCATCCGTAGACAAGTGGGCTCTGTTTGCTGTTCCACATATATTGATTAATAAAGAACTTTTCACAATGTTCAATCTGCTCTTTTCGTTCTATTTTTTTCACATGATATTGTAATCCCATAACCATCCTCTTTTCTATATTTTTATTAAAGCCATTGCACTGTTATAAAACCTGTTTAAATATACTTCAGTATACCATATTTCTACTTCCATTTCCGCTGAAAAAGGAATTGTTTTAGATTATATTTCCAAAATATGCTCTATATCTTTTTTACATTTTTTGCTGCAGATATGTTATAATGGGGACGTTGATTGAATAAAACAGTTTTGAACATACTTATGAGGTAAAATACTTATGAAATACAGAGATGAATTTCGCATTGCTTCCACAGCCATTTTACTTAGCGTGGCTATGTTTGGAATTTCCGTGGTAGTTCCAAAGGAGAGCCGGGTTCCTACAGCCAAGACTACTTTGGTAGAAGCACCTGAGACAGCTGCCGAAGCAGAAGCTGCTGCCGAACAAACAGAATTTCCTATTTATAACCAGGAAAGCAACTATGATACTTCTTATGACAACAGCCAGGATTACTATGAACCTGATACTTCCGGTGACAGCTCAGATCCTGCAAACAGCGGCGATTCTTCTGGCAGTGATCAGATCACTTATCCTTCTGAGGATACCGGTGATGGCTCCGGAGATACTTCCGGAGGGGATACTTCCGGAGGAGATGCTCCTGCGATTCCGGATTACACAGAGACTCCCGGCGATGGCTATGAGCCAAGTGAAGATAACAACTGGGATTATGTAGCCCCTGGTGCTGACTCCGGAGCAGATGGTTCTGACGGTTCAGACAGTGCCCAGCCGGATATGGAGGTTTATGAATAGCGTCGTTTCAATTGCATAATAAGAAAACAAAATCCCCGGGGATTTATTTCACGAAGCATTCCAATTTTGTTCAGCTTCTGAAAACTCCCGGGGATTTTTTAATTTACAATCTAATGCTAAGATCCAACGCACTTGATCCCTTTGATACCAGATTGCTACGTGCTTTGCACTCCCGCAATCATCATCATCATCATCATTTTATTTGATTCAAAAATGCAAATGGCTCCTTATCTTCCAGAAAATGCATCAGCATATAGGCAGTCATGATTGCCACATTCTCCTCCTGTAAAATACGCTTCACTTCTTCTTTATCCGCAAGAACAACCTCAATCTCCTCTGTAGCCTCCTGGGCCCTGGAGCTGATCTTACCGCTGGCATATCCGTACACAGTCGCACAGGATTCATCTGTCATCCCTACCGTGGTAAAATAAGGCTTCTGATAAGCCTCTGCTACCGGAATCGGTTCCAACTTTAAGCCTGTTTCCTCGTACATCTCACGGACTGCACCCTCATGATAATTTTCATCCGGTTCTACCAGTCCTGCCGGAAATTCATAAATATAATCTCCCAGTGTGTAGCGATACTGCCGAATCAATACCACCTTGTCGTGGTTTTCTCCGTAAATACTGTAAATAATTACGCCATCTGGTTTGTTTTTGCGGGTTACAAGCTTCAGGCTCTCCACATCTCTGGCACGGGATGCCACGAAGTAATTCACAGGTGTGTTATGTACACTGGTTGCCTTTACATTATAAAGGTTTACATAACGGTTATCTGTCTGCTTGGTAATGCTGTTGATTTTTCCCATAGGAGCCTCTTTTCATCAGTCACCGCGAAGGATTACACGAATTCTTTTATAAATAAAGAATACGATCACTGAGGTTAATGTGTATTTAAATAAGTTAAATGGCACAAGAATCATAATTGCAAAGGTAAGAAGGTTGGTAACACCGCTGTGTACTGCTGCGCCCATCTCGATAAATGCCTGAACCGGCATTCCAAATGCCTTTCCGTATGCCGGAAGAAGAACAAATGCATTTATAAAGCATGCAAGGATAGTGGTAAGAATTACACCAACTGCCATTCCGGCAACTGCATGTGTTCTTGTTTTTTTATGCTGGTAGCGGTAGATCAAGCCTGCCGGAATTACATAAGAGCAGCCAAAGATGAAGTTCGCCACATCTCCAACACCTGCTGTCATAGTTCCTTTGGTTACCAGATGAACCAGAATCTTCACCAGCTCAATCAGCATGCCCGCTACAGGTCCCATTGCAAAGGAACCAATCAGTGCCGGAATTTCGGAAAAATCCAGCTGGTAAAAGGATGGAGCAAGAAAAGGAAGCGGCACCTCAAAATTCATAAGTACGCCGGCCACAGCACCTAGCATTGCTACCTGGGCAATGGTTCTGGTTCGGCTTCGTTCCATTACGTTTCCATTTCTGATTACTTGTTCGCTCATACTCGTCACTCCTTAAATTATAATATTTAAAGAAAATTTCTGCAAGTATGCGAATAGAAAATCTTAGGATCTTTTCCAGCTCTGCAGCAAGCAGCTATTTCCATCCACACAAAAAGCCCCGGAATTTCTTCCGGGGCAATGAGTACGTACAAATAAATATCAACTTATCTGATCATTCTGCGCGTTCTTCTCTCATCCAGACTTTACTGTCGGTTTTGGAATTTCACCAAATCAGCCGCCTAAGCGGGTCGCGGACTATACCGCCGGTAGGGAATTTCGACATCCAAGACCTCGATCACCCTGCCCCGAAGAAATTTTCTTTATTCATGTGGATTATACAATAGAAAAGCGGTAATTTCAAGAAGAAATAAAAATATTTTCTTTTATTCTTCCTTTCTTTTCTCCACCACATGCACATCCATCTGAGGATAAGGAATTCCAATTCCGTTAGCATCGAATGCTATTTTTATTTTTTCATTCAGGCGCCATTTGATGTTCCAGTATTTCTCTGTAGGGACCCAGACTCTAAGCCCCAGGACCACTGCGCTGTCTCCCAGTTCATCTACAAACACCTGCATCTCCTTATCTGACTTTGTGCCGGGATCCTCCTGCAAAATGTGATAAAGAAGCTTTTTGGCTTTTTTAATATCGGAATCATAGGAAATCCCTACTTTAATTTCCAGCTTACGCAAAGCCTGGGCAGTTACATTAATGATAGTACTGTTGGACAGCTTGCCATTTGGAATGATCACATGCTTATTATCTACTGTTGTAAGGGTTGTATAAAACATCTCAATTTTATACACTGTGCCTTCTGTACCGCCTGACTGGTCCTGAATAATGTAATCACCTACCTGAAAAGGTTTAAACAGTAACAGCATTACACCACCGGCCAGATTTTCAAGTCCTCCCTGAAGAGCAAGACCAATAGTAACACCGGCAGTTCCAAGAAGAGCTGCAACCGAAGATTCCTTCACGCCAAAGTAGGTCGCAATATTAAAGATCAGTATCAGATATAACAGGAATTTTCCAAAGGAACAGATAAACTGGGCAACTCCCTTATCCACACCAGCCTTTTCCATGGATCTTTTTGTTATTTTCAGGAACCACTTGATCAGCTTCGTTCCTGCATAAAAAGCAAGAACTGATAAAACCACCTTCATCCCGAACCCGATTAAATCCGGAATGTGTCCATTAAAGTAAGCCTTGAGCTGACTCATATTGGAATTGACCTTATCTACGGTTTCCTGTACAGTTTCCTGAACTGCATTTTCAATTACCTGTTCTTCCAAATTATCATCTCCCGCTTCTCATCGTCAAACGTTTTCCACAGGCATCGGCCTGCTTCCACTTGTTTATCCACCGCTTACTATACCATTCTCCACAATATCAGCTGAACTGCCAGAATCAGCGGCACACCCACACGAAATTTCCACTTTCTGGTCTTATGATGAAAAAACTGCATTCCCAGAATAGCCCCAACAGAGCCTCCAATAGCCGCCACGGCAAGCAGCTGGGCTTCCGGAATTCTCCACTGCTTACGGATTGCCTTCTGCTTGTCCACTCCGTACATGCCAAAGGCAATCAGATTGATAACAGCCAGATATATTGTCAGTACATTCTGTATCATTTATTTATTCAGACCTTTCATGGAAAGACTGATGCGGTTCTTTTTCTCATCAACGCCAAGTACACGTACTTCCACAACGTCTCCTACGCTTACTGCTTCCAGAGGATGCTTGATGAACTTCTCACTCATCTGGGAAATATGCACAAGTCCGTCCTGATGCACTCCGATATCCACAAAGGCACCAAAATCGATTACATTACGGACAGTTCCTTTCAGAACCATGCCCTCCTTCAGATCCTTGATATCAAGAACGTCAGTACGAAGGATTGGCTTTGGCATCTCGTCACGAGGGTCACGGGCAGGCTTCTCAAGCTCTTTTACGATATCACGAAGTGTAATCTCACCAATTTCCAGCTCTGCTGCCAGTTTCTTGTAATCCTTAATCTGTCTTCCAAGTCCTTCCAGCTTTCCTCCTGCAATATCTTCAGCAGAATATCCCAGCTTTTCAAGAAGGCGGGATGCAGCCTCATAGCTCTCCGGATGTACACTGGTGGCATCAAGCGGATTGGTTCCGCCTGTAATACGCATGAAGCCTGCACACTGCTCGAATGCTTTTGGTCCCAGCTTAGCAACCTTGAGAAGCTCTTTTCGGGTAGTAAAGCGGCCATTCTCTTCTCGATAAACAACAATATTCTTGGCTATAGCTTTGGAAACACCGGAAATATACTCAAGAAGAGATGCAGAAGCTGTATTTAAGTCCACACCGACTTTATTTACAGAATCTTCTACCACTCCTGTCAGTGCCTCGCCCAGCTTCTTCTGGTTCATATCATGCTGATACTGACCTACACCGATAGATTTGGGATCAATCTTAACCAGCTCTGCCAGCGGATCCTGCACACGTCTTGCAATAGAAGCTGCACTTCTTTGTCCTACATCAAAATTAGGGAATTCTTCTGTTGCAAGCTTACTTGCTGAATAAACAGAAGCACCTGCTTCATTTGTAATGACATACTGAACTTTTGCCTCCGGGATTTCCTTGAGCATGTCTACGATTACCTGCTCAGATTCTCTGGAAGCTGTGCCATTTCCCACAGAGATCAGGGAAATGCCGTATTTCTTAATCATTTCCTCAACGGTGTCCTTAGCAGCACGGATTTTTTTCTCATTGGTAGGTGCTGTTGGGTAAACAACAGTGGTATCCAGTACCTTTCCGGTAGGATCTACAACTGCCAGCTTACATCCGGTTCGAAAGGCCGGATCCCAGCCAAGTACAGTCTGTCCAGCGATTGGAGGCTGCATCAGAAGCTGCTCTAAGTTTTTGCCGAAGACTTTAATCGCGCCGTCCTCTGCCTTCTCTGTCAGGTCACTTCTGATCTCACGTTCAATTGCAGGGGCGATCAGACGCTTGTAGCTGTCCTCTGTTACTTCCTTAAGAATCGGTGTGGTAAACGGGTTGTCGCGGGTGATTACCTGTTTCTCCAGGTAACGGATAATATCTTCTTCTGGAGCTGCAACTTTGATGGTAAGGAATTTCTCTTTCTCACCGCGGTTCAGCGCCAGCACACGATGGCCGGCAAGCTTCTTCACCGGCTCCTCGAAGTCATAGTACATTTCATAAACAGACTGTGCCTCAGGATCCTTTGCCACCGAGCTGATAGTTCCCTTCTTTGCGGTCAGGTCACGGATATGGATTCTGTAATCCGCCTCATCGGAAATATGCTCCGCAATAATATCCTTTGCACCGGCAATAGCCTCTGCCACGGAAGCTACTTCTTTTTCCTCGGATACAAAAGCCTCTGCTTCTTCCTCGATGGACTTATTTGTCATCTGAAGCATAATGATGTTTGCCAGTGGCTCAAGGCCTTTTTCCTTGGCAATGGTGGCACGGGTACGTCTCTTCGGACGGTATGGGCGGTAAAGATCCTCCACAACAACCAGGGTCTGGGCGGCAAGGATCTGCTCCTTCAGCTCTTTTGTCAGCTTGCCCTGGTCCTCAATGCTGGAAAGAACCTGTTTCTTTTTGTCTTCCAGATTGCGCAGGTAAGTCAGTCTTTCATTCAGATTACGAAGCTGCTCGTCATTTAAGGTTCCGGTAGCTTCCTTTCTGTATCGAGAAATAAAAGGGATGGTGTTTCCCTCATCAATCAGTTTCACAGCAGCCTCTACCTGCCATTTTTCCACCCCAAGTTCCTGGGTGATCACCTGTAAAATATCCATTTTTCAATCTCCTCTTGTTGCTTGTCTTACATTTTCCGGAATTTTTGATACTGCAAAATACTTCTGCAGCATCTTTTATGCTTCCGAATTATAATCATCCTCACGGTCATTCCTGTAACCGCTTTGATTCTCCGAATCATATCCGTTTCCCGGATCATCACTGCCTGCATTGTATCCATTATAAAAGCTGCCGCTTCCGCCATAGTACCCGTCTCCCGGCAGTCTGTGATCCAGCTCGCCGTTCAGATTCCGGTAAAAGGTAACCAGCGACATCTCCATATACGGCATGATCCAGAACAGTGCAATATAAAAAGTAAATACAGATAAAAACAAAAGCGGGACAAAGCTGAGATTCAGCTTGATATATCTCCACATATTGCCCTTCATCAGGCGTGCACTCTCTTTCAGCCCCTGAATTCCCCCAAGATCCGGATCATCTGCCATCAGAAAATAGGTCATGGCAAACGGAATGGAAATCAGGAAATTCAGCAAAGTGCTGACTGCCAGAAGTACGAATATAGTAGAAAACCACTGAAGCTGTTCCTCCACTGTTAGTCCCGGATCTGTGGTATAGCTTACATAATAGTAGGGAATGGCTGTGATCACCTGGATCAGTGCCAGCACAAATCCGGCAATGATGACTCTGTCTGGCTGATTTCGGAAAAAATATCCAAGATCACCCAGTGAGAATTCTTTTCCTCTGGAAATATTCAGAAGCATATATCCAAATCCTGCTGTTATGATACCCACGATCAGAGATACAACCAGCAAAAACACCTCACTCAGAACAAGATCAAGCACTGAAGTTCCTGAGAACAGCGTTGTAGACAGGATCGTTCCCAGCATATTCAAGCCGTATACTGCCAGAAGTCCTAAAATAACAGTACCTAAATGTCCCTGCAGTGCCATTTTCGCCTGCTGCTTTATCTCCTTTGTTCTTCTTTTTTTCATAATGATCATTCTCCTTTGCAGTGAAACAGCAAGCCGGGATTTTAGTACATCCCGGCCTGAAAATCAGAGCGTGTTTGAAATTGGGAAAACAGTCCCCAACTATGCAGTTCTCTTGCTTCCCCAGAAAAACAAGGCCACAGTACCTGGGCCTGTATGGCTTCCAATGGTAGTTCCAATGCTGTTGATCTCAACCTTTCCGTTAAGCTTAGGAAAACGCTCCTCTACCAGTCTTGCAACTTCTCTTGCATCTTCAATGCAGGCAGACTGAGAAATATAGCATTTACCGGAGTAATCAAGACCACCCTCTGCATATTCTTCCATTTTGTCCACAATAGCATGAATTACTTTTTTCTTGGTACGAATCTTATATCTTGGAATCAGTCTGCCCTGATCATCCATATTCAAAAGCGGACAAATATTCAGCATTGTGCCAAAAAATCCGCTTGTTTTGGAAATACGGCCTCCTCTGATGTAGAAGGTCAGATCTGTGGAAAAAAACCAATGATGCAGATTCAGTTTATGCGCCTCTGCCCACTGATAAACCTCTTCTATGGTTTTGCCCTCATCCCTCAAATCTGCCAGGCGATCCATAAGAAGTCCGTATCCGGAAGATGCCCCAAGAGAATCCACGATCAAAATTTTCCTGTCAGGATATTTTTCAGACAACTCTTCCCTTGCAATATTTGCAGAATTTACAACTCCGGTAATACCAGAGGACAGGCATACATGAAGAATATCCTTGCCTTCTTTAAGAAAGCCTTCAAAATACTCTGTAAATTCATCTGCGTTTATCTGGGATGTCTTGGTCGTGGCACCATCCTGCATTGCCTTGTAGAACTGGTCAAATGGCATAGACTGCCCCAGATCATCTGCATATTGTTGGCCGTTCAGCTCATAATGAAAGCAGATATAGGAAATATTTCTCTTGGCAAAATGTTCTTTTGTAAGATCTGCTGTAGAACAGCAGCTAATCACATAACTACTCATATTTCCCTCCCTTTTTGCATCAGTCTGCAAGACCAAATGCATCATGAACCGCATTCATGGCGCGGACACCATCTTTCTCGCTAATCAGAACCGTAATACGGATCTCAGATGTGGAGATCATGTTGATGTTTACGCCCTCATTATAAAGGCTCTCAAACATTTTTGCAGCTACTCCCGGATTACTGAGCATACCTGAACCTACAATGGAAAGCTTGGCAATGCCCCTTTCTGAATGAAGCTCTTTAAAGCCAAGGCGTTCCTTATGCTCTTCCAGAGTGGCAACCGCATCCTCCAGATCATCTTTATTTACTGTAAATGAAATATCTTTAGTTCCTGAGCGTCCAATAGACTGCAGGATAACATCTACATTTATATTTTTCTTTGCAAGAGTATCGAATACTTTAAATGCAACACCAGGCACATCGCGAAGACCCAGCACTGCAATTCTCACAGCATCTGTATCCAGCGCAACGCCGCTGATCAACATTCTTTCCACGCTAACTACCTCCTTAACTACCGTTCCTTCACTGTTATTCAGGCTGGAGCGGACCACAAGGGGCACTCCGTATTTCTTTGCCATTTCCACAGAACGGTTGTGAAGCACGCCCGCTCCTGAAGTCGCCAGATCCAGCATCTCATCGTAGGTGATTTCTTTAAGCTTTCTGGCAGTTGGAACCTTACGCGGATCGGCTGTGTATACGCCGTCCACATCTGTATAAATCTCGCAGGCGTCTGCATGAAGTGCTGCTGCCAGCGCCACTGCTGTGGTATCAGAGCCGCCTCTTCCAAGAGTAGTATAATCGTCATACTTATCTACCCCCTGGAAGCCTGTGACAATTACGATTCTGCGTGCATCTAGTTCACGGCGGATGCGCTCTGTATCGATTCTTTTCAGTCTTGCATTCTGATGGCTGCTTGTAGTATGCATGGTCACCTGAAATGCATTCAGGGAAATGGCAGGAACGCCAAGTGTATGCATGGCCATAGCCATCAGAGATACAGACATCTGCTCTCCAATAGTAAGCAGCATATCCATTTCACGCTTAGGCGGTCTCTCGTCCATATCACGAGCCTTACTGATCAGCTCATCTGTATATTTACCCATGGCTGATAAAACCACCACTACGTCATTTCCTTTTTTGTATTCTTCGATACAACGATTTGCAACATTGAACATACGCTCCTTGTCTGCTACAGAAGTACCTCCGAATTTCTTAACGATCAGCATAGTTTTTCCTTTCACAAAGGGGTCAGTCTTTTACACGGATCATTCCAAGTACATTATCACCAAGTGCCTTAACCCGCTCTTTATACTCGCCCTGTGTCATAAGTCCGGTAATAAAGCCAAACTCTTCCGGAAGTGCATCCGGCTCAATCACTGCATCCACTTTTCCAAATGCCTTGTCCACATCATCCAAAGAGGTATCTTTTACACGGACAAAGAAACGTCCCTCTACAGAATCCGGATCCATAAGGGTCATCTCTTCATTGCTCCAGTTAACAGGAATTGTATCGTGAAGATGTCTGGAAGCCTCCACAACGTCAGCAACAACTGCACTTGCAGTAGGAAGCTTGCCTGCTCCGCTTCCGTAGAACATAGCATCTCCCAGCATATTTCCATGAACGAAAATACTGTTGAACACGCCGTTTACACTGTGAAGAGGATTATTCTTTCCTACCAGGAATGGTGCCACAAGTGCATAGAAGGAATCTTCTCCAACTCTCTTGCTGGTACCAAGAAGCTTAATATTTCTTCCCATCTCCCTTGCATATTCCATATCCTCTGGTGTGATTTTTGTAATTCCCTCTGTATAAACCTTCTCAAAATCCAGGAATCTGCCATATGCCAGTGAAGAAAGAATTGCTATCTTACGGCATGCATCCTGTCCTTCCACATCAGCGGTTGGATCTGCTTCTGCATATCCTTTCTCCTGGGCTTCCTTTAATACGGTATTAAAATCAGCTCCCTCTGTATTCATTTTATCCAGCATATAGTTGGTGGTTCCATTAAGAATTCCGGTAACTTCATCAACCACATCTGCTGTAAGAGAACTGTTCAAAGCACGGATAATAGGAATTCCGCCACCGCAGCTTGCTTCAAAAAGAAAGTTAATCTCTTTCTCTTTGGCAATTTCCATAAGCTCCGGTCCGTATTTGGCAACCAGTGCCTTATTGGAAGTACACACGCTCTTGCCAGCTTCAAGGGCTCTCTTTGTAAAATTATAGGCAGCACCTGTTCCGCCCATAACTTCCACTACAATATCTACTTCCGGATCATTTACGATCTGTTCAAAATCATGAACAAGAATCTCCTCAACCGGATTCCCTGGGAAATCACGAAGATCAAGAACATATTTAATCTTAATTTCTTCCCCGGCTCTTTTGTTAATGGTTTCATGATTCGTACGGAATACTTCTACTACGCCGCTTCCAACTGTGCCATATCCTAACACTGCAATATTTATCATCTGTCCGTTACTCCCTGCCTAAAATTTTCAAATAATGGATTCCTTCCATCTGCTCAATATCGTCTACCATAGCTTCTGCATCCCCCTCTCCCTGAAGGATCTGCACACTTAAAGTAAGAGTGGCAATTCCGCTGATGGGAATACTCTGATGAATAGTCAGAATATTTCCGTGATTCTCCGCAATCGCCCGAAGAACATTGGATAAAATCCCGGGTTCATCATCCATCTGTATAATAAATGTGATTGTTTTTCCTTTGGCTTCTTCATGAAAAGGGAAAATATCATCTTTATATTTATAAAAAGAACTCCGGCTGATTCCAACAGCATCTGCTGCTTCCTGAACAGTAGCCACACGCTTTGATTCCAGAAGCTTCTTGGCAGCTACCACATTCAGCAGCACCTCAGGCACAGCCCGCTCTCTTACTACAAAATACTTGTTCTTATCTGTTGTCTTTGGCATTCTGCGCTTCCTTTTCCGCTATGAACTGTACCTGGCAGCTGCTGTTCTTACTTATTGTTCTGCCGGTTTCTTCGCAAGTGCGATCCATTTCAGATATGCATTGATGAAAATATCAATTGCACCGTCCATAACTGCATCTATATTTCCGGTTTCCTCGTTGGTACGGTGATCCTTGACCATGGTGTATGGCTGCATAACGTAAGAACGGATCTGGTTGCCCCAGCCGATGTCGGTTACCTCACCGCGGATTCCGGAAAGCTTGGCCTCTGCTTCCTGCTGCTTCAGAAGATACAGCTTGGCTTTCAGCATCTGCATAGCCTTGTCTTTATTCATATGCTGAGAACGCTCATTCTGACACTGTACCACGATTCCCGTTGGGAAATGGGTGATACGGATCGCAGATGAGGTCTTGTTGATGTGCTGTCCGCCGGCACCGCTGCTTCGGTAGGTATCAATTCGGATATCCTCGTCGTTGATCTCTACATCCAGGTCTTTCTCAATATCCGGCATTACATCGCAGGATACGAAAGAGGTCTGACGCTTTCCAGCTGCGTTGAACGGGGAAATACGGACCAGACGGTGAACACCTTTCTCAGACTTCAGAAGTCCATATGCGTTCTCTCCGTTTACCTGGAAAGTAACGGATTTCACACCAGCTTCATCTCCATCCAGATAGTCCAGTACTTCGATGGAAAAGCCCTTGCGCTCAGCCCAGCGTGTGTACATACGGTACAGCATGCTGCACCAGTCGCAGGCTTCTGTTCCGCCGGCTCCTGCATTCAGCTTAATGATGGCATTCTCGCTGTCATACTCTCCGGAGAGAAGAGTCTTCACGCGGATGCTGTCAAACTGAGCCTGGAACTCGGTTAACATTTCCTGGATCTCCTCGATCATGGACGGATCATTTTCCTCATAGCTCATCTCGATCAGGGTCTCCATATCTTCTTTCTGGGTGATCAGATTCTGATAGGTTTCCATGTCGTCCTTCATGCTCTTTAAATCTTTCATTTTCTTCTGGGATACTTCTGCATTGTCCCAGAAATCAGGCGCTTCCATTTCGCGCTCTAATTCTTCAACCCGCTTTTCTTTGTTAGCCAGGTCAAAGTGAATCCCTCACTTCCACTAATGGTTCTGTGTATGTTGCAAGAATGCTCTTGAACTGGTCTAATTCAACCATAGCTTCACCTTCTTTCTTATATTTCTCCAACAATGCCGCCCACTGGATACAAGGTTTCTTCATACCTTTGCCCGGCGGCACACAGACTTTCAAACTATACAATAGCATATTTGAGGCAGAATTACAATAAAAAGCGGCAGTGCAGGACAGACTGCTGCAACATTTTCTAAAAACAGGCCTTACTATGACTTGAAATATGAAACTTTTTCTTTTATCATGGATTTGTACAGCAACGATTCCATACTGACTGCATCTATGCAGGAGCTTCACTTTCGCTGTACCGGTATGTATTCGAAATTTTGAAAAATGAGGTAGCTTATTTGAAGAAAAAAGAATTTATATTTATCGGGGCGCTTCTGGCGGTTTCGGTTCTTCTTTGTGTTTATGTGTATGTGCTTCCCCACGTGAAATACGGGTCCATCCAGATTACAGTGGATGGGGAGCTTTACGGTACTTATTCTCTTGGGAAAGACCAGGTGATTGCCATTGGGGATACCAATGTGTGTGAGATCAAAAACGGGGAAGTGAAGATGACAGAAGCCAACTGTCCGGATCATCTTTGCATGAAGCAGCCGGCAGTTGGAAGTGCGGGTGGGTATATTGTATGTCTGCCTAACAAAGTAGTAATTCAGGGAGAGGGAGAGGGCGATGCAGATCCACAGGATTCTGATGGTGGATTTGACGCTGTAGTATAGGATTATGGATCAGAAGAAAACAGCTTATCTTGGGTTGTTTGCGGCGATTGCGATTATTTTTGGATATGTGGAGTCGTTGATTCCGTTTTTCGCGGGGATTCCGGGGATGAAGCTGGGGCTTGCCAATCTGGCAGTGCTTTTTGTGCTGGAGCGGTATACCTGGAAAGAGGCGGCGCTGGTTTCGCTGGTGCGGATTTTTGTTGTTGGATTTCTGTTTGGAAATGGATCCAGTATTATGTATAGTCTGGCGGGGGCAGCTCTTAGTCTGGCTGTGATGGTTTTTGTGAAAAATAAGGTGGGATTCGGGCATCTGGGCGTGAGTGTGGCTGGAGGTGTTTCCCATAATATTGGACAGCTGATGGTGGCGATTCCGGCGACGCATACGGTTGGGCTGCTGTATTATTATGCGCCGGCACTGATGGTGTCGGGAGTTGTCACGGGGCTGCTGATTGGGGTGCTGACACGCGAAGTGCTGAAGAGGATTCCATGAATGAATCGTCCCGTACGCATCTGGGCCTGGCATATTCCACGCTGGTCGGCGCGCTCTTAATGACCAGCTTAGGAATATGCCAGACCCAGATGCTGTGTGTTGAATAAAAACTTGGGACTATACTTTAGTTCTTATATATCTGATAGAAAATCTTTTTTCAAATCTGTCTTAAGAGAAAAAGCTCTCTGCTACACTTACATCTGCAATGTATCCAACCGTTCCTGTCATGAAAATGGTTCCGTCGTCTTTGATGTCGATCTGGATCATGCCGCCTGGCTGGTTTACGTTGATGCGATTTTCCATGAGGCCTTTTTTGTATGCGGCAATGGCTGCTGCGCAGCTTCCTGTTCCGGAAGCTTTGGTGTAACCGGAGCCGCGCTCCCAGATTTCGATGTCCAGGTTGCCCTTATCGATCTGGCGGCAGATCTGTAAGTTTACTTTTTCCGGGAATTCCTCTGCATTTTCTACATATGGTCCAAGTTCTTTCACTTTCTCAGGTGTTACCTGATCCATGAACAGAATGCAGTGCGGATTTCCTACGGTGAGACAGGTTGCCTTGTATTCTTTTCCCTTAAAGGTGAACGGCTCGTCGATCACCTCGCGGATTTCTCCTGTTACCGGAATTTCTTTGGAAAGGAAAGATGCCTTGCCCATGTTCACACGGAATTCCGTTGCTCTGGCGTTTAGGCATTCTACTTCGATGGTTCCGGATAAGGTTTCGATGGCGAATTTTTTCTCTTTCACATATTCATTGTCCATGAGGTATTTTGCAAAAATGCACACACCGTTTCCGCTGATGGCAGCCTCGCTTCCATCGGAGTTGAAAATGCGCATTCCCATTTTTCCATTTATTTCAACTGGACCGTACAGAACACCGTCTGCTCCAAGTCCGAAGCCGCGCTGGCAAAGAAGAGCAATTTTTTTGCCCTGAAGCTGCAGCTGGTTTTTGTTTGCGTCAAGCACCAGATAATCATTTCCAAAGCCCTGATATTTCGTCATGATAATGCTGTCTCTCATTGTTTTATTCCCCTTCTTATCAGAATTTTGATTTCCGTCACGTTTTTATCTACTATCTAGTATATCGTTTATTTTTCCAATGTATATAGGAGAAATTGCGGATTATATTGCAAAAAATGCAATTTTGTGGTTGTGCCAGGAAAGCTTTTGGAATAAAATAAGAAAAAGGAGTGAGAGCATGCAAAACAAACCATTAGATACCTCCGAAATTTCCATAGCATCGGCTGCTGAGATTTCTACAGAAAAAACCGGATATCTGGATCAGGAATTCCGGCTTTTTCATATCAAGGATCAGACCAAGCGCACCTTCGCCTACCATTATCATGATTTTCACAAGGTCATCATCTTTCTGTCCGGCAAGGCAGCTTACCACATTGAGGGAAAATCCTACTATCTGAAGCCCTGGGATATTCTTCTTGTGAACCGGCATGCCATCCACAAGCCGGAGATTGATTTTTCCGTTCCTTATGAGCGTTTCGTGCTTTGGATCCGGGACGATCTTGCCCAGACTGACCTGCTTCGCTGCTTCCAGAAGGCCATCGACCGCAGCTTCAATCTGATCCGTCTGGACTCTGGCACTCAGGAAAAATTAAAGCAGCTGCTCTACGAACTGGAGGCCGCCCTGAAGGATGAAAAATTCGGAAGTGATCTTCTTGGCACTGCCCTTTTCACCCAGTTCATGGTTTATGTAAACCGCATTTTCCTGGAGAAGCAATACATCTACGACACCCGCTCCTACAGCAGCGACTCCCAGATTGAAGAACTTCTCCGCTACATCAACCACAATCTGACCGAAGACCTCTCCATCGAAACCCTTGCCCGGAAATACTATCTCAGCAAGTACCACATGATGCGCAAATTCAAAGAAGAAACCGGCTACACCATCCACAACTACATCGTAAGCAAGCGCCTGCTCCTTGCCCGTACCCAAATTGCCGAGGGAACCCCCGTCTTAAAAGCAGCCCAGCTCAGCGGCTTCTCCGACTACACCACCTTCTCCCGCGCCTACAAAAAGCAATTCGGCTCCGCCCCCAGCCAACTACAGTAAATTAGTAAATTGCCTTTTTTCCTATTCTCATTACCGATAACCAGCGGCTTTACAATGTATATTCATGTAGCCGTGCATTTCAGGAACGCTGCGACGCACGGCGGTGAATATACATTGTAAAACCGTGTCCGGGAATCTAAATAAATAAAAAGAGCGACTTTCCAGAGACATCTATTCTCCAGAAATTCGCTCTTTATTTTATACGAAATTAAACATTAGCTGTTTTTCTGCCGCAGCACTGTTTGTATTTCTTGCCGCTTCCGCATGGGCACGGATCGTTCGGGTAAACCTTGATCTCTTTACGCTGAACTGGCTTGCGGGCACTGGAATCGTCCTTGTTGGTTCCGGTAACCTTAGCAACCTGCTCACGCTCAATCTTCTGCTCAACATGAACATGATACAGCATTCTGACTGTATCTTCCTGAATGGAAGTAATCATGCTGTTGAACATATCAAATGCAGCCATCTTGTACTCAACAACCGGATCTCTCTGGCCATAAGCAGTCAGGCCGATACCCTGGCGAAGGATCTCCATATCATCAATGTGATCCATCCACTTGCTGTCAATACTCTTCAGAAGGATGACACGCTCAAGCTCACGCAGCTGCTCCGGCTCCGGGAACTCAGACTCCTTAGCTTCATAAAGCTTCACAGCCTCTTCCTTAATAAGATGCTTCATCTCATTCTTTTTCTTGCCTTTTACTTTCTCAGGAGTAAGAGGCTCGATCGGGATGATCTGGCGAAGAACGGTATTGAACTCGTTCAGATCCCACTCTTCTGCATCCACATCATCAGAAAAGCACATATCCACTGCATTGTCTACAATATCTGTGATCATCTTGTAGATGGCATCGCGCATGTTCTCTCCATCAAGAACCTGACGGCGCTCCTTGTAGATGATCTCACGCTGCTCATTATTTACCTGGTCGTAATCAAGAAGATTCTTACGGATACCAAAGTTGTTGAACTCAATCTTCTCCTGTGCCTTCTCAATAGCATTGGAAAGCATCTTGTGCTCGATCTGCTCGTTCTCTGCAACTCCAAGGGAAGTAAATACCTTCATCAGACGCTCGGAACCGAACAGACGCATCAGGTCATCCTCAAGGGAAATGTAAAAACGGGATTCTCCCGGATCTCCCTGACGTCCGGAACGTCCACGGAGCTGGTTATCAATACGTCTGGACTCATGACGCTCTGTACCGATGATCTTCAGACCGCCGGCAGCTCTTGCCACGTCATCCAGCTTAATATCTGTACCACGGCCTGCCATGTTGGTTGCGATGGTAACGGCACCTGCCTGACCAGCCTGTGCTACGATCTCAGCCTCAAGCTCATGGAACTTGGCATTCAGTACATTGTGCTGGATTCCTTCTCTCTTCAGCATACGGCTGAGAAGCTCGGAAGTCTCGATGGTGATGGTACCAACCAGAACTGGCTGCTGTTTCTCATGAGCTTCCTTAACGGACTGAACAACCGCGTTGAATTTCTCCTTCTTGGTCATGTATACCGCATCATCTAAATCCTTACGCTGAACAGGCTTGTTGGTCGGAATCTCAACAACGTCCATTGCGTAGATATCACGGAACTCCTTCTCCTCGGTAAGGGCAGTACCGGTCATACCGCCTTTCTTATCGTATTTGTTGAAGAAGTTCTGGAAGGTGATGGTTGCAAGAGTCTTGCTCTCACGTTTTACCTTAACATGCTCCTTCGCCTCGATTGCCTGATGAAGTCCGTCAGAATAACGGCGGCCCGGCATAATACGTCCGGTAAACTCATCGACGATCATAACCTCGTCGTCTTTTACAACGTAATCCTGGTCACGGTGCATCAGGTTATGGGCACGAAGTGCAAGGATAATGTTGTGCTGGATCTCAAGGTTCTCCGGATCTGCAAGGTTCTCAATATTAAAGAATTTCTCAACCTTCTTCACACCCTGCTCAGTAAGGTTGACAATCTTGTCTTTCTCATTTACAACGAAGTCTCCGGTCTCAATAACTTCCTCGCCCATGATAGCTGCCATCTTGGTCATCTCATGGCTGGCTTCTCCACGCTCCAGCTGCTGTGCAAGAATATCGCAGACCTCATACAGCTTGGTGGACTTGCCGCTCTGACCGGAAATGATCAGAGGGGTACGCGCCTCATCAATCAGGATGGAGTCGACCTCATCGATGATACAGTAGTGAAGATCACGCTGTACCAGCTGCTCCTTGTAGATAACCATGTTATCACGAAGGTAATCGAATCCAAGCTCGTTATTGGTAACATAAGTAATGTCGCAGTTGTATGCTGCACGGCGCTCTTCCGGCTTCATATCGTTCAGTACAACGCCAACGGTAAGACCAAGGAATCTGTGAACCTGTCCCATCTCCTCAGCATCACGCTTAGCCAGGTAATCATTGACAGTTACAACGTGAACGCCCTTGCCTTCCAGCGCATTCAGGTAGGATGGAAGTGTGGCTACCAGGGTCTTACCTTCACCAGTCTTCATCTCAGCGATACGTCCCTGATGAAGAACGATACCACCGATCAGCTGTACCTCGAAGTGCTCCATTCCAAGTACTCGCTTGGCAGCCTCACGGACGGTAGCAAATGCCTCTGGCAGAAGGTCATCCAAGGTTGCTCCTTCTTCCAGACGTTTCTTATATTCTCTTGTCTTACCGCGAAGTTCTTCGTCGGTTAATTTCTGCATTTCAGGACGCAGGTCTTCAATTTTCTTAACGAGAGGCATGATACGTTTAACCTCTCTCTGACTGCGGCTTCCGAAAACTTTTGAAAACATGTTCATTTAGCTCTTAACTCCTGTCTATATTTTTAGATGTCATATTGTGGAATATGACGGATTTCTTTTCCTGTAATATTATACAATTTGTTTAACATACCAGCCTATTTTAGCACTTTTTCCGTAGGAAAACAATAAATATTTGATGAACAAACTATGTCTGAAAGGTTTTATGGAAAATAATATGGTATACTAATGGAAATCAGATGAATTTTTTCAGGAGAATTTGGACAAATGATCTATCTTTTCGAGGAACTTGATATTTTTTCACAAGAACAGCTGGAACGGGGCCTTCCTCTGCTGCCCCCAAAACGAAGGGAATATGTGCTGCGATTTAAGCAGGCTGCAGATCAGAAGCAGTCCGCGGTGGGCTGGCTTCTTCTGGCTTATGGAATGAGGCAGGAATACGGAACGAAAAAAATTCCGGATTTCCAGAAAACCGCCTCAGGAAAACCTTTTTTTGCCGGGAAAAATATGCCCTTTTTTAATCTCAGCCACAGCGGATCCTTTGTGGGCTGCGGACTGCACAGGGAAGAAATCGGGCTGGATATTCAGAAGCTGACGCCTGCTAAGCCATTCCTTGTGCAAAGGGTCTGCACGGATGAGGAACAGGCATCTGTGAAGTCTGATCTTAATTTCTGCCGGATCTGGGCCATGAAGGAAAGCGTGGGAAAGCTGACTGGGGAAGGGATTACGAGCAGCTTCCGGGATATTCTGGTGCTTCACCCGGAGATTCATACCCGTGCTATTCCCCTGGAAAACGGCGCCGGATTCCTGGCCTACAGCACTTATAGCGGACGGGAACTGCCTGTTATGAAAGTATCTGCGAAGCAGCTGCTGGCAGAGCTTTCGTAATTCCCTGCTTCAGAGCAGTTTTGAAAAAGTCCGTCTGCAAGCTGTTTTGAGTAAAAAGTCCCGGAAGCATAGCCTCCGGGACTCTCATATTTCCTCTATTTAATTTTCAATTTAGGAAGCTGTTGTCCTTAATCTTCCGGCTCAATCAATCCATAGGTGCTGCCTTTACGTTTGTAAACAACATTCACCTGATCGGTCTCTGCATTGCAGAATACGAAGAAATTATGTCCAAGAAGCTCCATCTGAACACATGCATCTTCCGGATACATAGGCTTGATATCAAATTTCTTGGTACGGATGATCTTAACTTCCTCATCCTCCTCATATTCCTTATCCAGGTATGCCTTCTGGAAGCTGGCTGCTGCCTGCTGCTTGTCTACAATCTTGTTCTTGTATTTCCTGAGCTGACGTTCGATTACTTCCTCAACAAGGTCGATTGACACATACATGTCGTTGCTGACCTGCTCGGAACGGATGATGTTGCCCTTAACCGGGATCGTCACCTCAATTTTCTGTCTTTCTTTTTCTACACTAAGAGTTACGACAACTTCAGTGTCAGGAGTGAAATACCTTTCCAGTTTACCGAGCTTGTCCTCAACTGCTGTACGAAGCCCGTCTGTCACTGTGATGTTCTTTCCGCTGATAATGAATTTCATGCTTCCATCCCCTTTGCTGTTTGATGGCTATATTATAACACATTAATTCAGAAATTAACATCATTTTCTGAAAAAATTACGAATTTTTTCACAAACTTGCCGGATACTTTTCCAAAAGCAGCGAAATTTTCACTCACTTGTAATTTTCCCACTCTATTTTATGTCAGGTTTGACATAGTCAGAACTGTAGGATTAAAGTTCTCCAATCAAATTTGTAAAGGGTATGGTTCCACCGAACAGATCCAGTGCGCTTCCCACTGTTACATCCACTTTTCCCCTGGCCGCCTGCTTCAGAATCTGGATGTCTTCCATGCTGCCAACGCCGCCTGCGTAGGTTACTGGATGTCCCTTATATTCGCCCAGCAGCTTTGCTAGGGGAACTTCTACGCCTTTGGCTTTGCCTTCCACATCTACTGCGTGGATGAGAAATTCATCGCAGTATCCGCCCAGTTTTTCCATCAGGTCCAAGGTTACCTGTTCTTCTGTAAATTTCTGCCAGCGGTCTGTGACCACGTAGTAGGCATTCCCTTTTTTCCGGCAGCTGAGATCCAGGACCAGGTGCTCTTTGCCTACTGCCTGTACCATTTTCTCCAGGTTTTCCCAGGAGATGTGACCGTCGCGGAAAACATAGGAGGTGACGATCACATGGCTGGCGCCTGCATTTAAGTATTCTGCGGCATTGTCCGGGGTTACGCCGCCTCCAAGCTGCAGGCCGCCGGGATATGCGCCAAGTGCAAGAAAGGCCTGCTTTCTGGTTGCTTCAAAGTATTCGGAATCTGCGCGGTTCAGAAGTATGATGTGGCCGCCTTTCAGGTCTTTTTCTTTATATAAAGATGCATAAAAGGCTCCGTCCTGCTGGGAAACAAAGTTCTCCTGTGCCTGGTTTCCTGTATCCCGAAGGCTTCCACCTATGATCTGCTTTACTTTTCCGTTATGTATATCGATACATGGTCGAAATCTCATGATCTTCCTCCTTGTCATTGGATGTCAAACCTATTATTTACTTGAATCTTCTGTTAATAATAGCATTCAACTAATTCTTATGCAAATATTAATTGATCTGCATATAAATAAAGCGCTGAACAAAGCTTTTATCTGCTTCATCCAGCGCTATCTCTTACTCCTTATCTTCCGTCTGCGGCATTGCCTGCCGCATCACCAACATCTTCCACAGCATTTCCTACACCTTCCCCGATGTCCCGGACGCCGTCTGCCACACCGTCTCCTAAGTCTTCCACGCCCTCGCCAATGGCGCCGGAAACGGAATTGTTGTTCTCGGTTACATTGTTACCAGGAACTGCAGTGCCGTCATTTGCGGTGTTTGCATCATCCGGTACTGCTGTATCGCCAGCCATGTTACCGTCTGTTCCGTTGTTTCCATCATCGTTTCCATTATTGTCCGCGTCATCTGTCAGGTTGTCCTCTGCGGCTCCATCTCCTACGTTATCTATACCGTCATTTGCGGTGTTTGGAACCTCGTCCGCCGCGTTGTTGTTATTGCCGCAGGCGGTAAGCATACATAATGTAAATACCAGCAAAGCACTTATGAGCATACGTTTTGTTTTTTTCATCTCATCTGTCTCCTTTTCTTAAGAATATTTTCAGCTGAAAATACTGCTGCTTTGTATTCCTAATATGTACAGATGAGCAAAAACTATTCTGGCATAATTTTCCATTTATATGCTGCCGATCTACCTCAGGCAGGCATGAAACATCTTACAGCAGCAAAGCCTCCATCACCGCATAATAACATTCCACACCCCCGAAAAGCTGAGTCAGCTCCACATACTCATCCACCGTATGAGCCAGGTCTTCCCTGGAAGGGCCAAGTCCGATGGTGGGAATTCCTTTTTCGCCTGCATAGTGGCTGCCGTTGGTGCAAAAGCTATACTGGGTAAGTTCCGGATCGTAGCCTGCCTCCCGGACTTTTCCAAGAATTTTCTGAATATAGTCTTCTTTTGGATCATAGTACCAGCCCGGGAAAAAGCGCTCACCCTGAATTTCCGCGTCCGTATAGCATTTCTCTTTTCCAACAGAAAAGGAAGCCTTTGCCGAAAACTGAGGATCTTCTTTTTCCAGCCTTGCAATCAGTTCCTTAACAGGAGCCAGGACGCTTTCTTTCGTCTCACCGGTGAGAAGCCGGCGGTCCAGGGTGGCACGGCAGTACTCCGGCACCACCGAAGCTCCTGGATATGGGGAAGAAATAATATCCGTCACTTCCATGATTCCTTTTCCAAGCTGCTCATGGACAGGTGGTTGAAGCTTGTCTAATTCACTGATCAGCCTGCACATTTTCTTCACCGCATTCACGCCCTTTTTCGGGTTTGCGGAATGAGCTGCTTTTCCAAAAGTTTCCAGAAGGATTTCTGCCCTTCCCCGCTGTCCGGTCTTAATGTTCAACCCTGATGCTTCACCGATCACAACATAGTCTGGATTCACCAGTTCACTGATACTTCTGGCCGCTACGCCCTCGAAGCATTCCTCGTGAACCACACCTGCTGTATGGATTTCCCCGGCAAAATTCTTTCCGTGGTCTTCCAGGAAATATGCTGCTGCGCAGAAAAATGCCGCCACAGCCCCTTTCATATCAGAGGTTCCTCTTCCATATAATTTGCCGTCCTCTACCACTGGCACGAAAGGATCATGGCTCCAGACCTCTTTATTGTCTGCCGGAACCGTATCCATATGTCCATCAAACAAAACTTTTCTGCCAGGTTTCGTGCCTTTGATCTGTCCGATCACATTTCCGTATTTGTCAGTTGTGATCTGGTCAAATTTCTTCTCCTTCATGAAATCCTTCAGTGCATCTGCAACGCCCTTTTCCTCGCCGGAATAACTTCGGATAGAAATCAGTTTTTTGCAAAGAGCAAGGACTTCCTCTTTTCTTTCTTCTGTCAGTTTCATGGCTTTCCTTCCTTTTCAATTTCCAGAGCGTCTCTGGAGTACTCCGCTTTTTGAATTTCGGTACTGATCTTTCTCCACTGCAATCTCCCCGCCAACCAGTACGTAATCAAATCCGGTGCAGTACTGATCCGGGTTCTGGAAATCTGCGTGAATCTGAAGCTTGTCCAGATGAAATACGTTTATATCTGCTGGCATTCCTTTTTGGAGTATCCCACGGTTCAGGCCCAGAACGGCGGCTGGTTTTGCTGTCATTTTATACACGGCTTCTTCTATGGAAAAAACATTCCGGTCTCTTACATAATCGGTTAGAAGCTTCGGAAAAGCGCCGTAAACTCTTGGATGATATTTTCCGCCAGCCGGATATATGGCATCGGAGATCAGGTTTGCGCGGCTGTCCTTCAGAAAATAAAGCATATCCTCCTCGGAGGCGATGGTATCCAGCATGGTAACCTGACAGCGCTCCGCAAGAAGAATGTCGTAAAGGGTATCATAAGGATCTTTTCCCAGCTGCTTCGCAATAGCCGAAATGGACTGGCCTGCATAGCTTCCAAACTGCTGCGTATGCAAGGTACTGGCATAAATCCGCTCAAAGCCAGCCAGTTCCACAATGTTTTCAAAAATATCCGAGGGCTGCTGCAGTACTTTGGTAATTTCCTTCCGGCATGCCGGGTCTGCCAGTCTCGCACAGATGGCGTCTGTGCCGCCCTCCTGAAACTGCGGAGGAAGCAGATGTACCAGCTGGGTGGAACCTGTCAGATAGGGATACAGATCAAAATCCACTTTCACGCCCCGCTCTGCCGCCTGATCAAACAGCTGCAGGATCTTCACAGGCGTATCGCCCCAGTTTTTCTGTCCGATGCATTTCAGATGGCTTACATGCAGCGGAATCTGAAGTTCCTCCGCTACTGAAATCACCTCCTGCAAAGCCAGAAGGATTCCGTCCCCTTCGTTGCGCACATGGGTGGTAATGGGAATTCCAGTTCCTTTCAACGGCTGCAGTGCCTGCGCAAGCCCATCCCTGTCATATTCAAATTCCGGTGCATAGGCGACTCCAAGGCTGACTCCAAGAGCGCCGGCTGCAAGGGATTCCTCCAATGCATTCCAAACCTGGTGCATTTCCTCATCAGACAGCTTTCCGGGGGCATAGCCCTTTACTCCGGCACGAATGGTTCCGTTTCCGGCAAGCATTCCAGTGTTGACGCTGCGTTTCTCTTTGGAAAGAGCAGCCAGGTAGGATGACATGGTTGACATAACGTCTGCCTGTCCCTGCCGAACTTCTCCCGTAACGCTGCTCAAAAAACCTGCAATCTCTTCTCTAAACTTCTCCCCGACTGGCGCCACAGACAGTCCGCAGTTTCCATTTACCACAGTGGTAAGCCCCTGCCTGTTCAAAAGCTCATCATCACCATTTCCAAAAGCCTGCCAGTCGCCGTGCCTGTGAATGTCAATAAAGCCGGGGGTTACATACCCACCGGCCGCATCCAGGACACATTTTCCGGAGAAGTCAGAGGGGACTTCAATGTGCTCCCCCACTTCCTCAATTTTACCATTTTTTACTGCCAGATCGCCGTAAAAAGGCTTTTCATTCTTTCCATTTACGATCCAGCCGTTTTTGATTATGTAGTCCATCCTGAATTATCTTTCCTCAACTTTCCTGATAAACTGACGAATACGCTCATTCTTTGGATGTTCAAAAAATTCTTCCGGAGACGCATCCTCCACGATCACGCCATCTTCCATAAACAAAATCCTGTCTGCAACCTCCCGGGCAAAATTCATCTCATGGGTTACAATTACCATGGAAACGCCCTCTGCTGCTACCTTACGGATGACGTTTAATACCTCTCCAACCAGTTCCGGATCCAGTGCACTTGTAGGCTCATCGAAAAGGATCACTTCCGGATCCATGGCCATAGCTCTGGCAATTGCAACCCTCTGCTGCTGTCCGCCGGAAAGGTTCTTCGCCATGGCATCCTCCCTGCCTTCCAGGCCAACCATTTTCAGAAGCTCCTTGGCCCGGGTGACTGCCTCCTGCTTTGGAACCTTTTTCACATGGACAGGTGCCTCGATCACATTCTGCAGAACACTCATATGGGTAAACACATTAAATCTCTGGAACACCATTCCAATATGCTGTCTCAGCTGGTGAAGCGCCTGGCCAGAGTCCACTGATTTTCCCATGTAATCAATCTCACCGGAATCATAGGTTTCCAGCTGGTTGATGCAGCGGAGAATGGTGGATTTGCCGGAACCGCTGGGTCCCAGAATTGCGATCTTTTCCCCTTTGTGGATGTCGAAGCTGATTCCTTTAAGTACTTCCAGATCTCCGAAGCACTTGCTGATATTTTTTACGCTTAAGATTACGTCCTCTGCCATTTATGCCATCCTCCTTTCCAGAACTCCTGCAAGCTGGGTAAATATAGTTGTCAGGATCAGGTACAATACCGCAACCGCTATGTACGGCTCAAAATAATGGAAAGAATTGTAGGCGATCAGAGTTCCCTCCCTGGTAAGCTCTGTCAGTGTTATGGCTGATAAAATGGAGGTATTCTTAATGGTTGCAATAAACTGGTTCACCAAAGGCAGAATACAGATCTTGGTTGCCTGGGGTGCCACGATCCGGAGCATCTCCAGATGCCAGGGCATTCCCAGAGCCTTGGCTGCTTCTCTTTGTCCAGGGTCAATAGCATGGATACTATAAAGCTGTGCGATCCTTGCCACGATCTTCACGCGGCTGTCGCGCATCAGCGCCAGCACTACGCCAAGAACCGTACCAAATATAAGCGTCAGAATCGATATTTCCATCGTCACTGCACATCCATGAAGCAGTGATGACATTTTGTCAAATACAAGTGACCATTTCAATGTTACCATACTATTTACCCTGTGACCAGTAATGATAGCCGGTTTATCCTTTCTTTCTTACTTTTTTGTTACTGCTCACAGTAACACGTTTTTCTGCTCTGCTTTTCTCTTATTCTGCAGTATCCTCTGCTGCGGAAGCGGCTTCCTCTCCCTCTCCGGAAGCATCGATCCATTTTGTCCAAAGTGCATCGTAAGTGCCGTCTGCATAGTAGTCGTCAATGCACTCGTTGATAAATGCAAGCAGGTCATCTTTTCCTTTCTGTACTGCAATTGCATTCTCTGCATGTGTGAAAGGATCACATACGATCTTGGTTCCCTCATATTCCTGGGAAAGGATCTTCTGATTCAGAAGGTCATTGACTACAACATCCACACGGCCTGCAAGAAGATCGGAAACGCATCCAACGGTATCTTTATACTGAACGATTTCATAAGAAACATCCGGGTTTTCATCCAGGAAGCTCTGTGCCACATTGTAGGAGGTTGCACCTTCCTTTACTGCTACCTTCAGGCCATCACAGTCAGCCAGGCTCTTGATGGTGTCTGCATATTCGGAATCTTCTTTTACCGCAAGGATCATACCGCTGTCGCAATAGGATTTGGACATGTCCACGACCTCGCAGCGCTCATCTGTTTTATACATGGCTGCGATGGAAAAATCATATTCTCCGTTCTGGATGGATGGAACAATGGACTGGAATTCCATGTCTGTCACTTCCATATCCACCCCCAGCTTATCTGCAATATACTGAGCCAGGTCAATGTCAAACCCTACAATATTGTTGTCGTCATCACGGTACTCAAAAGGTACATAAGTTCCGGTTGCTACTGTGATCACGCCTTTTTCCTTGATTGCTTTAATGTTGTCTCCTTTTTCCCAGTCTACTGCTGCAGTGTCATCTGTACTCTCTGCATATACCGGAGTAAAAGCGGTCATGATCATAGATGCTGCTGTAAGAAGTGCCATTGCTTTTGCTGTTTTTCTCATAATGATTTCTCCTCTCTGACTCTCGCCGGTACAGATAGCCTGCGCAGAAAATACTATCTTATCTTCCAGCTGATGATACGCAAAAAGGCCGCCTGACGGCAGCCCTTTCTGCAAATAAAAAACGGAGCAAACCACTTAGTAGTTTGCTCCGTTGCAACTTGTTATGGTGGAATTATAGCAAACAGATTCCTGTCTGTAAATCCATAAATTCAACAATTTTTTTGTATGACTTTTACTTTTTTTGTATATCTTAGCCAGCGATCACATCGCTCATATCGTATCTTCCGGCTGGTTTTCCGGCAAGATATTTGGCTGCTTCTACAGCGCCTTTGCCAAATATTGCCTTGGAATATGCGGTATGCTTGAACTCGATTACTTCGTCCTGGCCGGCAAAAATTACCTCATGCTCTCCAACGATAGAGCCGCCGCGCACTGCAGAAATACCGATTTCCTTAGCATCGCGCTTCTCTCTTCTCTGGCTGCGGTCATATACATAATGATACTGATTGTCCATTGCCTCATTCAGGCTGTCTGCAAGGGCAAGGGCAGTTCCGCTTGGGGCATCCACCTTCAGGTTGTGATGCTTCTCCACGATCTCCATGTCAAAGCCGGCTGTTGCCAGAACTTTGGCAGCATCCTGAACCAGCTTCAGAAGAGTGTTGATTCCAAGGGACATGTTGGCAGATTTGAGAACTGCGATCTTCTTCGCACTCTCTTCTACTCTGGCAAGCTGCTCCTCGCTTAAACCTGTGGTGCAAAGAACAACCGGCATATTTCTTTTCTCACAATAATCCATCAGCTTGTCAAAAGCCTTGGGTGAGGAAAAATCGATGACAGCATCTGCCGCTACCTGGCACTCATCAATATTTGTGAATACCGGATAGCTGTTTTTCCCCTGGTCTGCAATGTCAATTCCTGCTACGATCTGGGCATTGGGATCCTTCTCAACGATTTCGGAGATAACCTGTCCCATGTGACCATTGCATCCGTGCATAATAATTTTAACCATTGTAATTACTTCCTCTCTTATGCAAGCTTAATTCCGTAATCTGTAAGAGCCTTCTTCAGTCTCTCCTCATTCTCTGTCTCCATCTCGCAAAGAGGCATACGGGTCGGTCCGACCTTCCATCCCATCAGGTTCAGGGCAGTCTTAACCGGAATCGGGTTTACCTCGCAGAACAATGCGTTGATCAGCGGAACAGCATCCAGCTGAAGCTTGGCAGCACCTGCAAGATCACCTTCCATAAATTTCATAACCATGTCATGGGTGTTCTTCGGAGCAACGTTGGATAATACGGAGATTACACCAAGTCCGCCAAGAGAAAGGATCGGAAGTACCTGATCATCATTTCCGGAATAAAGCTCAAGGCATCCGTCAGCCATGGACATCATCTTGGCGATCTGGGAAAGATCTCCGCTTGCAGCCTTGATTCCTACAATGTTCTTCACATTCTTGGCAAGTGTGACTGCTGTGGCAGGCTGGATATTGCAGCCTGTACGGCTTGGTACGTTATACATAATGATCGGAGTATCCGGCACGGAATTCGCAATCTCTGTGTAGTGACGGATCAGTCCCTTCTGGCTTGCCTTGTTGTAATATGGAGTTACGATCAAAAGAGCGTCAGCTCCGTAAGAAGCAGCTTCCTGAGACATCATAATTGCAGTCTCTGTACAATTGGAGCCTGTACCTGCGATTACAGGAACTCTTCCGGCTACCTTGTCAATTGCGAATTTGATCGTCTGAAGATGCTCTCCATGTGTCAGGGTAGAAGACTCGCCTGTGGTACCGCAGATAATGATCGCATCTGTACTGTTGGCAATCTGGTACTCCAGAAGTTCTTCCAGTTTCTCATAATTTACTTTTCCATCTTCATGCATGGGGGTTACGATTGCAACGCCTGCGCCTTTGAAAATTGCCATTTTACTTCCTCCTATTCATCCTTGTGTATCGTTTCAGCAGTTTAGAGCATGTTTAAAAAAGGCTCTAGAGCGTGTTTGAAAAATCATTCCCGCAATCTGCACGCCCGGTCAGACCAGCGGCATTTTATCTCTTTCGAGAGTGGTAATGGTAGTCACACGGTCTACATAATCCAAGAGACCTTGGTCTACCCGGTTGCCTGTGAGAATAATATGCATAGATTCGTCCTTCTGCTTCAGAAGCTCGGTAACCATATCCACAGTTGCGATATGCTTATCCAGAAGTCCAAGGATCTCGTCCAATACCAGAAAATCGCATTCCTGGGTTGCAATTACCTTGCGGGCAAAATTTAGTCCATTCAGAATATTGCGTTTCTCTTCTGCCTGCTCTTCCTCATTTAACTGGTCGTAGCAGGTCTCCATCTTCTCGAAGCGGAAGATCTTGATGTCCAGCTGATCCAGTTCTTCCAGGAAATCCAGCTCGCGCCGTTCATTTCCCTTCAGGAACTGAATGATGATCACGCTCTTGCCCTGAGAAGATGCGCGCAGTGCCTGACCAATTGCCAATGTGGTCTTGCCTCTGCCATTTCCGCAATAAACCTCTGCCATTTCTTTTTCCATACTGATTCCTCTTATTGTTGTTAAAAATAATAGTAACTGTTCAGTACCTTTACAGCTACGCGCAAAATGCGCCATTTTTAATATGCTTATATTACCGCAAAACTGCCAGAAATGCAAGCTATGCTTTTTTCATGGCTATGCACTGTCTTTTTGCCGTTACTGTTCACTGGTAACATTCCGCGAGGTGTTTTTTGTGAACAAAGTTCACAGAAAACCCGAGAATTGCAGCGCGAAATCATGCGAATACATGATTTCTGTGCATCGCGAAGCGTGTTACTGATCACGGAGTGAACAGTAACTTTTTGCCTGGAAATCAGCTGGGTGGGGCCAGTTTTTATACATATTCCAGCTTGCTTACGGAGACCTCGTAGGCGGTTCGCTTCTGGGTCTCGTTTTCCCCAATCCGCTTCATGTATTCCCGGCTCTGGATTCTGCCCCAGATCAGCACATGTCCGCCTACCTCAAAGGCAGATGCGTAGCGGGCATTTCGTCCCCAGCAGATACAGGGTATGTAGTCTGATTTCCCATAGGGGCGGTTTACAGCAAGAAGGAGGTCCGCGATTTCCCTTCCAAGCGGGGTTTTGCGGTAAACCGGAGGCTTGCAGATATATCCGTCCAGGAAAATCTGGTTCACTGGCGTCATCGCCTCTTCTTCCTCAATAAAGCGCAGCTCCCGGGCAAATGCGGAAAGCACCAGGCGGTTATGCTTCTCCTCATGTCTGTTATAGGAACGGAACTGTCCGTGGATTTCCACATACTGTCCCACATAATCCTGTGTAACGTCTACCAGTCGTTCAGATACCATCACAGGGATCCGGTCCTGAGAGTCACTTAGTCTTTTCACAAGAAGCTCCATTGTGTAAAAGCCTTCACCGTAAACCTGGTGACTGAATGAAAAACCTGTTGTGATCTTTCCTGTGATGGAAACCTGATTGTTTTCAATAATTTTATCTGCCATGATGTAGTTCTCCTTCCTCTTCTCACTTTTTTCTGCAGACTTTCCCGGCATCCCGTTTATATCTGGGATACTTGTCTTACTTGTTGGTCTATAAAATCTATGAGAGGATGCACGCATTTAGAACCAGAAATTTTAAAAAAATTTTTTTAACACCTTGTAATCTGCGAAAAATGTGGTAAACTGGGAATTTGGTTACTGTTCACTTCGTTCACAGCAACCGCTACGCGATGCACAGAAATCATGCAAGCATGATTTCGCGTTGCATTTCTCGGGTTTTCTGTGAACTTTGTTCACAAAAAACACCTCGCGGAACACATCCAACGGACAGTATCTGACTATAGACAATGCACAATAATCACATTATAATTAATTAATTAAGGAAAGAAAGCGACAGAACCTCTTCTGCCGCGATAAAGAAAGGATTTCGATTTTTATGAAGACGAAACGCGAAGATGTACGTAACGTAGCCATCATTGCCCACGTTGACCATGGTAAAACCACACTGGTAGACCAGCTGCTGAAGCAGAGCGGTGTTTTCCGTGCCAACCAGGAGGTTCAGGAACGTGTCATGGACTCTAATGACATTGAGAGAGAGCGTGGTATCACAATTCTCTCCAAGAACACAGCAGTTCATTACAAAGACACAAAGATCAACATTATCGATACCCCAGGACATGCTGACTTCGGCGGCGAGGTTGAGCGTGTACTGAAAATGGTAGACGGCGTTATCCTTCTGGTTGATGCTTTCGAAGGTGCCATGCCTCAGACCAAATTCGTTCTGAAAAAAGCTCTTGAGCTGGATCTGCACGTAATCGTCTGCATTAACAAAATAGACCGTCCGGAAGCAAGACCGGATGAGGTTGTAGATGAGGTACTTGAGCTTCTGATGGACCTTGGTGCTTCTGATGAGCAGCTTGACTGTCCGTTCCTGTATGCATCTGCAAAGACCGGACATGCTGTTCTGGATCTGAAGGATACACCGGAGAACATGGAGCCTCTGTTTGAGGCAATTCTGAAATACATCCCTGCTCCGGAAGGAGACCCAGATGGAGATACTCAGGTACTGATCAGTACAATTGATTACAATGAGTATGTTGGACGTATCGGTGTTGGTAAAGTTGAGAGCGGTACTATTTCTGTGAACCAGGAGCTTACCCTTCTGAACCATCATGACCCGGACAAGAAACAGAAGGTTAAGATCAGCAAGCTTTATGAGTTTGACGGTCTGAACAAGGTTGAGGTAAAAGAAGCAACCATCGGATCTATTGTTGCAATTTCCGGTATTGCGGAGATTCATATTGGAGATACTCTTTGCGGCGGCGACAACCCGGAGGCAATTCCGTTCCAGAAGATTTCTGAGCCTACTATCGCTATGAACTTCCTGGTAAATGACAGCCCGCTTGCAGGACAGGAGGGTAAATACATTACTTCCCGTCATCTCCGTGACAGACTTTACAGAGAGTTAAATACAGATGTCAGCCTTCGTGTTGAGGATACTGAGACAACTGAATGCTTTAAGGTTTCCGGACGTGGTGAGCTTCATCTTTCCGTTCTTATTGAGAATATGAGACGTGAGGGATATGAATTTGCAGTCAGCAAGCCGGAGGTTCTTTACAAAATTGACGAGCGCGGCAAGAAGTTAGAGCCAATGGAGATCGCTTATATTGATGTTCCGGAGGAGTTTTCAGGTACTGTAATCCAGATGCTTAGTGAGCGTAAGGGTGAGCTTCAGGGAATGAGTACTGCAAGCGACGGTTCTGTTCGTCTTGAGTTCCACATTCCTTCCCGTGGACTGATTGGTTTCCGTGGAAACTTCCTGACTTCTACTAAGGGTACTGGTATTATCAATACTATTTTTGATGGATATTCCCCATATAAGGGAGATTTCCAGTATCGTAAGCAGGGATCCCTGATCGCATTTGAGGGCGGCGAGGCTGTTACTTATGGTCTGTTCGCAGCTCAGGAGCGTGGTACTTTGTTTATCGGACCTGGCGCAAAGGTTTACAGCGGTATGGTTATCGGACAGAATGGTAAGGCAGAGGATATTGAGCTGAATGTCTGCAAGACCAAGCATCTGACTAACACTCGTTCCTCTTCTGCTGATGAGGCGCTGAAGCTGACTCCGCCGAGAGTTCTCAGCCTGGAGCAGGCTATCGAGTTTATCGACACCGATGAGCTCCTGGAGGTTACTCCTACCAGCCTTCGTATCCGTAAGAAGATTCTGGATTCCCGTGACAGGAAGAGAGCTTCTATTAAGAAGAATGCATAAGAAATTATAATAAAAAAAGCAGATAGGTCTTAGCTGGGTGAGTTAAGATTTATCTGCTTTTTTATTTTTATATTCGCATAAGTTGGCGGAGTGTTGCGACGACCTGCGATGAATATACCTTGTGAACTCGCGTCCGGGCAAAGATTTCTTCACTAAGCCACTCTAAAGCTCCTTCTTCAGCTTATAAAAATCCTTTACAGCCTTCCACCCGATCTTCACGATCTTTTTCACGTTGATGGAATTGGTTCCGCCTTGTCGGGGTTTGAAGGTGATGTCGATGAACTTTACTTTTTCTTTGTAGTGGACAAAGTATGTGGTGAACATGATGTTGGGGATGTTGAAATCCTCTGGCAGCTTGCCGATGTATTTGGCCACCAGGTCTGTTTTCATCAGGCGATAGGGCGCATTGGCGTCGGACACTTTTACCCCGAAGATCATTCTCAGGAGAAAACACACTACATTCTCCACAAACTTCCGTGACTTGCCGTCACCGCGAACAGAACGTGTGCCGATCACCGCATCATAGCGGCCTCTCTGGTTCCAGAAGGGCTCGAATTCATCCGGGTTGGTCTGTCCGTCAGAATCAGTCTGGAAAATGTAATCTGCATGATTCTGAATAGCATAGCGGTATCCATAAAGAACTGTAGGACCATGTCCACCATTTGGTTTGTCCAGAGGAATAAGCAGGGGACGTGATGCGGCGCATTTTTGCAGAAGCTGGTATGTATGATCCTTGCTTCCGTCATTGATGATCACAAGCCTGGATTTGCCTTCATCATTGTGCCGCTCCACCACCGGATACCACTGGTCAATGGTTCTCTCAATATTCGCAGATTCGTTATACGCTGGAATTACGATATATAAACTGGACATAATCCCCTCCGATTTTCTAAATTTTATTTCAGTCCAAATTCCTCTGCCAGTTTTGCAAACTGCGGCAGAGAATTCATAATAGTCTCATAAGATACGCAGTAAGCCAGTCTCACATATCCAGGGCATGCGAAAGAACTTCCCGGTACCATAAGAATGTTGTATTTCTTGCCAGCTTCGCAGAATGCTTTTTCATCTGCAACAGGGGATTTCACGAAAAGATAAAAAGCACCCTGCGGCTTAATGCATTCGAAACCGAGATCCTTCAGGCCATTATAAAGAGCAAGACGGTTCTTATCATAAGCTGCCACATCAACCTCTGCATCCACACATTTGGCAATTACCTTCTGGATCAAAGACGGTGCGTTGACACAGCCGATGGTACGGTTTGCAATAGCTGCTGCCGCAATCAGCTCTTCACTTCCATCTGCCTCATCCGGGATAACCAGATATCCGATACGCTCTCCCGGCAGGGAAAGGGATTTGCTGTAGGAATAGCCAACAATGGTATTTGCATAGTATTTCGTCAGATAAGGAACCTGCACGCCGTCGTAAGCCAGCTCTCTGTACGGCTCATCCGAAATCAGATAAATCACGGTGCCAAATTCCTTCTGCTTCGCTTCCAGAATCTCTGCCAGCTTCTTGATAGTTTCCTCGGAATAAACAACTCCAGTTGGATTGTGAGGGGTATTCACAATGACAGCACGGGTCTTCGGTGTGACTTTCTCCTCAAATTCCTTCAGGTTCGGCTGGAAGGTGGCGGTATCCGGTGAAATTTCCACAAGCTTGCCGTCATAATTCCTTACATATGCACCGTACTCCAGGAAATAAGGTGCAAAAACAATGACTTCTTCCCCAGGATTCAGGATTGTTTTAAAGGCTACGTTCAGTCCGCTTGCCGCTCCAACTGTCATAATCAGGTTCTTTGCCGCAAAGGAAGTTCCAAATCTGCGGTTCAAAGATTCTGCGATGGTCTGGCGCACATCCTCGAAACCTGCATTACTCATATATCCATGAAGAACGGTAGGTTCCTCCTCATTTACCAGGTCAATGATTGCCTGGCGCACACAGTCCGGAGCCGGAACGCTTGGATTTCCAAGGCTGAAATCAAACACATTCTCCGGTCCGTAAATGGCACGAAGACGGTTTCCTTCCTCAAACATCATACGGATTGCAGAATTGTTTTTTACGTAAGGTTTCATTTTTTCTGCTATCATTTTGGGTCACTCCTTTGCTTATGTCTTAAATGTTATCGCTTTGTCTTTTTGTTTCCGAAAATGATCCAGCCTACAAATGCCAGCACCAGCAGGCTTACGATCATCCATACAGCCAGCACAGCCAGTCCTTTCGGACTAAACATATCATAATAGCCTTTCAGATAAATTACAACTACCACTGCAGGAATTACGTACAGCATATATTTCTGCACATTTGTGGGGAATTTCAATCCCTCGCCAGTGTCAGCCTCTTTGATGAAATTTTTCCATCCCCAGCCGTATCTGGATACGCAGAACATAACGAATACCACAGAGCCAAGGGGAAGAATATTATTGGATACAATAAAGTCCTCCAGGTCCATAATGTTGGTTCCTGCTCCAAGGGGCTGTATGCCGGACAGCACATTGAATCCCAGCACTGCCGGAAGGGAAAGAAGGATCATTACAACCATATTCACTGCTACTGCTTTCCCCCGGCTCCAGCCTTTCCGGTCCATGGAATAGGCCAAAATATTCTCGAATACTGCAATTACCGTGGACAGGGAGGCAAAAGACATAAACAGGAAAAATAAAGCTCCCCAGATTCTGCCGCCTGCCATCTGGTTAAATACATTCGGCAGCGTGATAAATACCAGTCCCGGACCTGCGCCTGGCTCTACACCGAATGCGAAGCATGCCGGAATAATGATCAGTCCAGCCATCAATGCCACGAAGGTATCCAACACGGTAATGTGAATGGATTCTCCCAGAAGGGATCTGTCTTTGCCCAGGTAGCTTCCAAAAATAGTCATGGAACCTGCACCAATGCTTAATGTAAAAAATGCCTGTGACAATGCTCCGAAAATTACATTTCCAATCCCGATTTCTTTCATGGAGGCAAAATCCGGCACCAGATAAAATTTCACGCCTTCCATTGCCCCATCCAAAGTGAGGGAATGGATTGCCAGAACTACGATCAGTGCCAGAAGGCAGAGCATCATTACTTTGGTGATTTTCTCAAGGCCGCGCTGTACGCCCAGGGAACAAACGCCAAAAGATAAAACAACTACGATCACCATCCATAAGGTCATTGTACCAGCGGAACCCTGAAGTTCTGTAAAGTAATCTGTTACCTGTGTGGAATCTTTTCCCGCTAATTTACCTGCTGCCATGGCATAGCAGTAATACAGCATCCATCCCGCTACCATTGTGTAGAACATCATCAGCACATAGTTGGAAACCATGCTCATGTAGCTGAAATTGTGGAAATTGGAGCCTTCCGGTTCCAAATCGTGGAATGCTCTTGCCGTACTTTTGCGGCTTGCACGTCCTACCGCAAATTCACATACCAGCACCGGCAGCCCAAGCAGCACCAGAAATACCAAATAAATCAGAATAAATGCCGCGCCGCCGTATTTCCCTGCCATGTACGGGAATTTCCACACATTTCCCAGTCCGATGGCGCATCCTGCGGAAACCAGGATAAATCCCAGCCGCGACCCGAATGTTTCTCTTTCTTTCAAAACGTCCCCCTTGTTTCTTTTTTTATTTTTTGTTGGAAAACATTAAAAAGGACCGGTTAAAGCCAGCCCTTTTCATTATTTTTCCGATATCTTATTGTAACGCTCCCACTCTTTTATGTCAACGCTTTTATGTGATGGGAGTTTAATGTTTTAAAGTCATCATCTGACTTTCTCTTATTTAACTTTTCACGCTCAGTCTCACAAGCGCTCTCTGCAGCTTGGCTTCGGCGATTTTGTATTCTTTGTCGGAAAGTCCGCCTTTTGCAAGTTTCTCCTGGGCACGCTCTTTGGCTTCTCCGGCACGGTCGGCGTCGATGTCCTCCTGCCATTCCCAGGTGGTTGCAAGAAGGCTGCAGCTTCCATCAAGAACGGTAAGCATACCGCCAATGCAGGCTGCGCTTCGCACAGAACCGTCTTCCAGAATCACATGGGCCTCGCCCATTCCAAGAGCGGTACAGAAATTGCAGTGTCCTGCCATAATTGCCATGTCCCCGGTAATGCTGCGGCAGACTACGCGCTGCACCTCTCCCTCGAAAAGCAGGCCGTCGGGAGTACCGATTCTAAGGGGAAATGTCCTCATAGGCAGCCTCCTTTACTGGTTCTGGTTATTTTTTGCTTTCTCGAAAACATCATCAATAGTTCCGGTAAACAGGAAGCAGCTCTCAGGAATGCTGTCGCACTCACCATTCAGGATCATCTTGAATCCGCGGAGAGTCTCTTTGAGCGGAACATACTGTCCCGGCATACCGGTAAACTGCTCTGCTACGGAGAAGCTCTGTGACAGGAAACGCTGTACCTTACGTGCACGGCTTACGGTCAGCTTATCCTCCTCAGAAAGCTCATCCATACCCATGATTGCGATAATATCCTGCAGTTCCTTATAACGCTGCAGAACTCTCTGTACCGCACGGGCAATTTCATAATGCTCCTGTCCAACAACCTCCGGTGAAAGGATACGGCTTGTGGAATCAAGCGGATCCACTGCCGGATAAATACCCTGGCTGGCAATCTCACGGGAAAGTACGGTGGTTGCATCCAGATGGGTAAATGTGGTAGCCGGAGCCGGGTCAGTTAAGTCGTCAGCCGGCACATAAACAGCCTGTACAGATGTAATGGAACCCTTTCTGGTAGAAGTAATACGTTCCTGAAGAGCACCCATCTCAGTAGCCAGTGTAGGCTGATATCCTACTGCGGAAGGCATACGTCCAAGAAGTGCGGAAACCTCTGAACCAGCCTGTGTAAAACGGAAAATATTATCAATGAAAAGAAGCACATCCTGATTCTTCACATCACGGAAATACTCTGCCATCGTCAGTCCGGAAAGACCAACACGCATACGTGCTCCCGGCGGCTCGTTCATCTGTCCGTAAACTAATGCGGTCTTATCGATAACGCCGCTCTCCTTCATTTCGTTATAAAGGTCATTACCCTCACGGGTACGCTCTCCAACACCTGTAAATACGGAAAGTCCGCCATGTGCTGTGGCAACATTGTGGATCAGCTCCATAATCAGAACTGTTTTGCCAACACCAGCACCTCCGAACAGACCGATCTTACCGCCCTTTGCGTAAGGACAGATCAGGTCAACAACCTTGATTCCAGTCTCCAGGATTTCGGTAGCCGGCATCTGCTCTTCATAGGAAGGTGCCGGACGGTGGATGGCCCAGTGCTCCTTGGTCTCTGGTGCCGGAAGGTTATCTACCGGATCGCCCAGAAGATTAAATACTCTTCCCAGGCACTCTTCTCCAACCGGAACCTTGATCGGCTCTCCGGTGTCCACAGCCTTGGTTCCCCTTACCAGACCGTCAGTGGAATTCATGGCAATGCAGCGCACTGTATTATCCCCGATCTGCTGGGCAACCTCTGCGGTGAGCTTGGTGCCTTCATGATCAATTTCGATGGCATTGAGAAGTGCAGGCAGTTCATCATGTCCGAACCGGATATCCAGTACCGGACCGATTACCTGCACAACCTCGCCAATGTGTTTTTCGCTCATTTAGCAGTCTCCTTATATCATATACTATGAAAGTCCCAGACGGCAGCCAAAAATAAGCCATGCTCCGCATGAGCGAATTCTTGGATATCGGATGGGCTAGACCGTATGAGTAAGTAGGGCGACTGCCCGGATTACGAATGCGGTCGGCAGCTGTGGGAGCGCTCAGCGCGGAACAGCTGACTTTCATATATGGTGATGTCGCCGGCAGGCGACATGTCCTTTTTATGCGGCCGGATCAGACTCCTTCCGCACCTCCAACAATCTCTGTGATCTCCTGCGTGATGCTTGCCTGACGTGCCCGGTTGTAATGCAGATTCAGCTTCTCGATCATTTCCTCGGCATTGTTTGTGGCAGCCTCCATGGCAGTACGTCTTGCAGCCAGCTCACTGGCAACGCTCTCGCACACAGCGCCATAGATCAGTCCGGCCAGATACTCCGGAACAATGGCTTCAAATACCTCAGATGCATCCGGCTCATACAGGATCAGATTCCGGATGTCCTTCGTATCGTTCTCCCCTGTCAGGTCATCCAAAGGCAGTACCGGAATGGCATCCGGCTGCTGGGAAAGCATGGAAACAAATTTGGTATAGCAAAGATCAATATGTCCAAACTCCCCGTTCTTAAATTCCCCACAGAGCAGATTCGCCATCTCAAAGCAGTCTGCCACGGAAATATCCGCGATCTCACTGAAGCTTTCTGTAACACAGACAAATCCATTGCGCTTCGAATACTCCACAGCCTTTTTCCCAATGGGAAGGACTACAAAATCCTGGTCCTTAGAGGCTGCTTCCAGACATTTAAACAGGTTGGTATTATATCCGCCAGCCAGACCCCTGTCTCCGGCGATCAGCACATAACAGCGCTTCTCATTCACGGCTTCCTTTACATACACAGAGGTAAAATCTGTATTGCTCTGGGCAATATCCGCCAGAGTCTTGTGCATGGTCTCAAAATAAGGCCGGCATACTTCAGCCCTTTCCTTGGCTTTACGCAGTTTGGAGGATGCTACAAGTTCCATTGCCTTGGTAATCTGCATGGTGCTCCGCACACTTTTGATACGCAGCTTTACCGCTTTCATGTTTGCAGCCATAAAGTTTCCTCCTCGTCACAATTTATTTCTCAGGTCTTGTATTTACAAAATTCTCAGTATACTGTTCCAGGGCAGCTTTCAGCTTGGCCTCTGTCTCAGCTGACAAAGCTCCGGTGGAACGGATCTCCTGCATGGCAGCTGCGCCCTGCGGGTCACTGTCGATCCAGGTATAAAGTCCGGTCTCGTAGCTTCTTACATCCTCTGTCGCCACCTTAGAAAGGATTCCCTTGGTAACTGCATAAAGAATCGCTACCTGCTTCTCAACCGGAACCGGAGCATTCTGATTCTGCTTCAGAACCTCCACAATTCTCGCACCCTGCTCAAGACGCGCCTTGGTATCTGCATCCAGGTCAGATCCAAACTGGGCAAAGCTCTGCAGTTCACGGTACTGGGAATAAATCAGCTTCAGGGTACCGGCAACCTTCTTCATTGCCTTGATCTGGGCATTTCCACCAACTCGTGATACGGAAATACCAGGGTTTACAGCCGGCATAACGCCTGAATGGAACAGCTCTGTCTCCAGGAAGATCTGTCCGTCTGTAATGGAAATAACGTTGGTGGGAATATATGCGGAAACGTCTCCTGCCTGCGTCTCGATAATCGGGAGGGCAGTAAGGGAACCGCCGCCGTGTGCCTCGTCCAGTCTTGCGGCACGCTCCAGAAGTCTGGAATGAAGATAGAAAACATCTCCAGGGTATGCCTCACGTCCCGGCGGACGGCGGATCAGCAGGGAAAGTGCACGGTAGGCAACCGCATGCTTGCTCAGATCATCATAAATGATGAGAACGTCTTTTCCCTTATGCATAAAATACTCGCCCATTGCACATCCGGAATAAGGTGCAATGTACTGCAGCGGGCTTGCCTCAGAAGCAGTAGCCGCAACAACAATGGTGTAATCCATAGCGCCGTTTCTGCTAAGTGTTTCAACCATGGAAGATACGGTGGAACGCTTCTGTCCAATGGCAACGTAGATACAGATCACATCCTTGCCCTTCTGGTTGATGATGGTATCTGCTGCCAGAGTGGTCTTACCAGTCTGACGGTCACCGATGATCAGCTCACGCTGTCCTCTACCAATGGGAACCATGGAATCAATTGCCTTGATGCCTGTCTGCAGAGGCTGGTTTACGCCCTGTCTCTCACAGATGCCAGGAGCCGGGCTCTCAATTGCCCTGTACTCGCTTGTTGCTACAGGTCCTGCACCGTCAATCGGCTGTCCAAGGGCATTTACAACTCGCCCGATCATAGCCTCTCCAACCGGAACGGATACAACCTTTCCGGTGCGCTTTACGGTCTGACCTTCGCCAATACCGGAATCATCACCAAATAATACGATAGACACACTGTTCTCTTCCAGATTCTGTGCCATTCCGAAGCTGCCATCTTCGAACTCAAGGAGCTCGCCTGCCATACAGTTGATCAGGCCGCTTGCTCTGGCAATTCCATCGCCTACCATGAGAACTGTACCAGTCTCATTCTGTTTGATGGCGTTATCGTAATATTTGATCTGACTGCGGATGACTTTTGAAATTTCTTCAGGTTTAAGCTGCATTTTCTCTATCCATCCTTATACTATAAGCTCGTTTAATTTCCTGGAAAGACCATCCAGACGGCTCTTTACAGTTCCGTCCAGCTGTTTTCCCTCCAGCTCCACACGAAGACCGGCAAGCACTGTGGGGTCTGTCTTCTGGGTAAGAGTCACGGTCTTGCCGCTTAGCTTCTCCAGCTTGTCCTTCAGCGCCTTCATCTGCTCCTCTGTCAGGGCAACCGCACTGGTCACCACTGCAGTGGCAATGTTGTGGTCCACGTTATACCGCCGTGTAAATTCTTCGCAGCATCCTGCATACTCTCCAAGGATCCCGCGCTCACACAGCAGCTTCAGAAAATTCACAAGATACCGTTCTGCCTCCTGACCAAATGCAGTTTCCAGAAGCTTCGTCCGCTCCTCCTTGGGAATGGACGGCTCTGACAGCAGCCTTACATAGTCGGGATTCTCCCCGAAAAGCTGCCGGATGGTCTGCATCTGCTCCATCACAGTATCGGTGATCTTCTCTTCGGCAGCAAGGTCATACATGCTGCCGCCATATAATCTGGCAATCTGCGTCATGATGCCTCACCTACATTCGAAATAAACTCATCGATCAGTTTCGCGTGATCCTCTTCCTTGATCTCACGCTCGATCACCTTGCCGGCAATCTCCATTGCCATGCCGCCAATCTCATTCTTTACTTCATTGACAGCCTTGCGCTTCTCCTGGGCAATATCGCTCTCTGCCTTCTCCTTCATGGCCCGCGCCTCCTGGGCTGCGGTCTTAAGGATCTCCTCGCTCTGGAGTGAAGCTGTCTTCTGTGCCTCTGTCACAATGCTGCTTGCCTTCTCTTTGGCCTGCTGCATATTCTGCTCATACTCTGTCTTCATGGCGATTGCCTCTTCCTTGGCCTTCTGGGCATCCTGGATCTGGGCATCTGCCATTTCTCTTCTTTTTTGAAGCATTTCATTGACAGGCTTAAACAGAAATCTCTTCACCAGATACATCTGGATAAAAAGGTTGCAGATCTGTGCAACAAACGTCCACGGCACAATTCCTACAAGTTCCTGTACCTGCATCTTCTAACCTCCTGTGGTAATTACCATTCACATCCTATTATCCAAGGAATCTCATGAAGGTACCAGGTGCAACGAAGATCAGAAGCAGACCAGTTACGAAACCGTAAATACCTGTGGTCTCTGCGATAGCACATCCAAGAAGCATGGTAGATGTAACCTCACTTCTGCACTCAGGCTGACGTCCGATTGCTTCCAGAGCCTTCGCAACTGCGTTACCTTCTCCAATACCAGGTCCGATACCAGCGATCAGTGCAAGACCAGCACCAATTGCACAACCTGCCAGCGCGATACCTTTTGCCAATACTGTAAAATCCATAGTCAAATCCTCCTGTTATTTATGATTTCTCTTATTTTTGTTCTGCAAAAATCTTTGTCTTTCTGGCGGACATTATTCTTCTGCTGCATTGGCAATGTACATAACTGTCAGCATACAGAAAATAAATGCCTGCATGATTCCGGAAAACCAGTCAAAATAGACGGACAGGATGGCCGGAATACCAACATCCAGGAATGGAATCTTCGACAATACACTGCCTACAATACCTGGAATCAGTCCGAACAGCTTAGAGCTTGCCAGCGCTAACGCTGCGTAGATCAGACCGTTGATAACTACACCGGAAAGGATATTTCCGAAATGTCGGCATGCCATACTGATGGGCGTTGCAAGTTCGGAAAGAATATTAAACGGTGTCATAATCTTGATCGGGGTTGTAAAGCCCTTCAGATATCCGCCAAATCCGTTGGTCTTGATCTTCTGTGCCGTGATCATGGTAAATACCACAATTGCCCATGCGGCTTCTGTGGAAAGATCTGCCGTAGGGCTTCGAAGCCCGATCAGGCTGATCAGGTTGGATACCACGCTTGTAGCAAATAAAGCCGCCACAAAGGGAATCATGCAGCTGAATTTCTCGCCCATATTTCCGATTACAAACTTGTTGGCTGTCTCTACCAGAAGCTCGGCAACTGCCTGCCGTTTGGATATCTTTTCCACCTTCAGGTCATGGGTCAGCCAGATGCACAGTCCTGTGATCAGAAGCATGACCGCCCAGCTTACCAACAGCGTTTCCGTGATCTGGAATTTCCCCAGTATGGGAATGTCAAAGGGGAACGTATAGAATATCCTGCCACCGGTTATTTCTATGTCCATGTACTCTCACCTCCTGTCATTTTTAAATTTGTAAAAATCTTTCTTATACAATTATCTGCGCTGCTTCATGCCTTCTGCTTACCGCCCAGGATTCCCACAGTCTTGATCACAATGTTTGGAAAAAGAAGGGGAAGAAGCCCGGCCACGAACTGAAAGCACGGAGCAGCAATTGCAAGAACTCCCCAGAGAAGCTGAAACATCATTCTCTGGCTGTAGCTTGTCTTCATCTTCATGGCAGCCTGCTTATCGTCTTCCATGGAAACCACCTTCTGTACGGTCATTCCCATCAGGAAAAAATTCAGCACTGCCACGATCCCGCCGATCAGTCCGGCCAAGATCACTGTATAATCAAACGGAATCTTCTGGGGCATAACTGCGTGTCCGATTCCAAATACAGCCCACATCAGAGCTACACAAATAAATGTACCAATGGCAACCTTCTTCGTCTCTTTCTTCACTGCGGGCTGCACATTTGCAAACATACTGCTCATATTAGTCTCCCTTCTAATGATGTCGGTTAAATGAAACTTTATTCTTCTTTTTCTCTTTTCTCTGATGGCTGGTTACGGACAGGTACAGCTTATATGCTACTGTAAAGGATCCTCCCAGACCAAAAAAGAAGCCGGGAAGAAATACCCATTCCCCGATTCCCAGATGGGCCGTCAGCCACCAGCAGATCAAAAGGCACAGAAGCAATGGAGTGATAAAGGACAGTCCAAACTGACTGAGCATTGTCAGATTCCTGATTATATCTCCCCACTTTTTCATAAAAACCTCCTGTTTAAAATCTCATTTTATAGACAGATTTTAACACACTCCCGTGTGAATGGCAACTTTATTTGTGAAAATTGTTTAAAAATCAACTTGTATTTTTTGTCATATCGTCAATTTTTTCACACTTCAAAAAGTAACTATATGCTAGCAAATTTATTTGTTTTTGTCGCTATACAATCCTTCAGAATTGACTAAAATTCAGACAGACCCTGTGATTTTGTCTAAAATTTGTCAGGAATTTTTCTGCGGTGCTTCCGAATTTCTCCGGAAATATAAAAAAACTGCCTTGTAACAGCATTCCCATTCTCTGGTAAAATCATGCTATACAAAGCAGTTTCTCTTTCGTAAGTTCTGTGTTCTTATGTGAATTCTATATTTTGTCTGCGGCTCCTGTCAGTCAGTTGGAATACAGATACGCGCTGTTGGCAGGATCGTCAATATTGGAGGCATCGATCCAGGCCGGATCAATGCGCAGGTTTCTGGTGATCTCCACGCTCTTATTCGGCGCTGTGGTCAAAAGTGCAGTCCAGATTGTCTGATAGCCGATTGCATATGGCTGCTGGGAGACAACGCCCACTTCCTTGCTGTTTCGGATGGCTTCCTGCTGCTTGGCTGTGGCATCTACGCCTACCATCACAACCGGATCCTGAGTTTCATCCTTCGGCATATCCAGATAAAGGTCGGAAATATCTGCATTGGTACAGAAAACACCCTCCAGCTGCGGATTCTTTTCCAGCACTTCCTGCATAGCAGCAGTCATGTCGTCTACCTGATCCTGATATACAATCTCAACCACATCAATATCCGGATAGTTCTCCATATAGCTGGTAAAGCCTTCTACGCGCTCCTGGATGCTCTGAGTCTTCTCCTGTGCAGAAAATACCGCAACCTTGCCCATCTTGCCGATCGCCACTGCAAGCCTGTATGCAGCGATCTCGCCTACACGTTTATTATCGGTTCCGCGAAAAGCACGAACCATCTTGCTGTCACTTACGCTGGAATCAAATGCCACAACCGGGATTCCGTTCTCTTTGGCGGATTCAAGCTGTGCCTGAAGAGAATTGGTATCGCTTGCGGAAATACACAGCACATCTGGATTCTCGGCGATAACGGCATCCAGGGTATTCACCTGGCTGGACACATCCTTCTCATCACTGGCTCCTTCAAAGGTCATAGTGATCTGTTCATCTTTTCCAAAGCCGTATGCCTCATTTACATCCGCCACAGCCTGTTCCATTCCCTGTCTCACAAGGCTCCAGTAGGAACCGCTTGTACTCTTGCTTACCACCGCAATGCGGGCTCCCGGCTGAATTTCCACGGAGGCATCGATTTCGGGAATAACCGGGTCCTCTTCCTCCTGCGCTTCCTGTGACGTCTCTGCAGTCTGTATGTCTGCAACCAAAGGTTCTATTACTTTCTCAACTTCTTCTTTTTTACATCCGTTCAAAGTGCATAATACAGTCAGAAGAACAGCAGGTATCACTGCTACTTTTCTCATTTTGTCCACTCCTTATATCTCTGAAACATCTGTCTTTTTATAAAAGCAACTTAAATTGCCTGGTTAACCTTATTTTAATCTTGCTTTTACATTATACACGTTTTCCGTCTGCCGTCCATAGTTTTCTTTATTTTTTCATATTTTGAAGCCGTCAAATGCGGGAGACTGGGGTGTTGTCTGGAATTTCATCACCTTTCCGAATGCCGGATGGGTGAAGGTCAGGCTGGCTGCACATAGGGCCAGCCCCCCGGTTCCAATAGGGATTCCGGTGTCTGAGCCGTATTTGCGGTCCCCTGCCAGGGGCATTCCTGCATGCGCCATCTGCACCCGGATCTGGTGATGGCGTCCGGTGTCCAGGTGAATGCGCAGCAGCCATTTGAGCTTTCCGCTGATCTTATCCTGTGTTTCGTCCAGCACTTCGTAAGAAAGTCTGGCCTTTTTGGCACCGGGAGTACCAGGGGAAACTACGGAGGAGGTGTTGATTTTTCCATCTTTTTTCAGATAGTCTTCCAAAATCTTTGGTTCATGCTTTTTTCCTGACCTGGTCTCATCTGAATCTGCTTCCGTGCTCCTTGCTGTCTCACTTTTTTCATATTCAGCAGGTCTTCCAAAGGTTACTGCCAGGTAGATTTTTTCCATTTTTCCAGCGGTAATCTGTGCGCTTAAATTCCTGGCTGCCTTAGGATTCCTGGCGAATACCAGAACGCCCTCCACCGGCTGATCCAGCCTGTGAACCACCGCCAGATAAGGAATCTGTCTCCCATTCCCGGCTGATGCCAGGTAATTCTTCAGGCCGCTTTCCAGATCCATCGCCCCAATCCTGGCATTCTGCACCGCAATCCCGGCAGGCTTGCGGCATACGATGATGTCTTTATCTTCAAAAAGAATGTATTTCTCTGCGTTTGCCTCCAGCACTTTATACGCTCCTCTTCTTAATACTTATGACATTTCTATTTTCCAGAGCCATAAATATTATGCAATTTTATAAATCGTAAAGTTATTGGCTTCTCCAACCTGTTCAAGTCCTGTGGTATCTTCCATATCCTGCAGGCTTAAAACATAGGTTACGCCAAGCTCTTTCAGCTTCTCTGCTGTTACTTCTACTTTCAGTACATCCGCTGCTCCAAGTCCCACCTTGGTTTCGTCACCGATCTCTACGCTCACATGTGCGTAGCGGTTCCAGTACTGATCCTGGTCACTGAGTCCCAAATCTTCCCAGAGCTTCTCATCCGGATAGGTTGCCACGGCATTTAATGTTTTCGCCCCCACAACGGTAGGAAGATTTTCATACATAAATGCGTCTCCGGTAACTACCCACATACCTTCTTCCTGGGAATTCAATTTCTCAATCTGCTGTACCACAGGAAGCTTATAAACGTTGTCAAGGCCGCTGCATACCGGATTGACAAGACCGCCGCCCACCAGGTTTACAGAAATCATAAGAACTGCAAACGCCATCTGGTATTCCTTTTTTTCAAAGTGAAGCAACAGCAGGGTAACTCCAATTACGGAAATCAAAATGATCACTTTAAATGCAGGCGTGATGGATGCTGTGTTTCCCCAGTATGACATGATGGCAGTCACAATTGCAACTGGAAGAAACAGCTTGAAATTTGCGGCTGTTTTTTCCGATGCTGCCAGGCTTCTGAGAAGCAGAATAATATTCAGGAGACCAATGGCATTATACAGACGATAAGATGCATGTCCAAGAAGAGACAGCTTTATAATAAGGTCCGGCATTCTGAACAGGAAAAACAGGATCAGAAATGCATTGAATACATTTAAAACGATCAGCCAGAGATCTTTCTTTTTGCTTTTCACTAACGCGATCAGAGAAAGAACCATGCCAAGTGGGAACAGACTGATGAAATCCGACTCTTCGCAAGGGTTGCCTGTATCTCCAAATGACCACAGCCAGGAACTCCAGCTCTTGAAGAGCCTGTCAAAATCGCCCATAGATCCGGCGTAGGTACGGGCCCCCGGATATACGGTATTCATTTCTGCCGTAATTGTGTCCATAGAAGTACTGAAAATATAAACCATGCTCACAGCCAGCACCAGAATTCCGGCACCCCAAAGCAGTACATCCTGTTTCTTTATGTGGATCCGCTTTCGGTCCTCCAGGATCATGGCCAGCGCACATGCAAGGAAAACGAAAAACAGTGGGATCATCCACGCCGGATATAAGGTCATGATATAGCCGCCTGCACAGATCACCAGGCCCACAACCATAATGCATTTTCTTTTCAGGGAATCCGTGCGTACATAATAATAAAGAATGATCAGCGCCAGCTGTCCAAAGATCAGCATTTCTACCAGTTCGTTAATGGAAAACCACCACTGCACCACCGGTGCAAAGCTGATCATAAACGCGTATACGGTGGAAAGCATCCGCTTATCTTTTGTAAAAATACGGCCAAACTCAAAGGATACCAGAAAACAAATCACAAGTCTTGAAGACCAGTAAAATGCCAGTCCACGTTCTGCACCAAACAGGATATATCCCATAGAAAACGGGCGGAACAATGTAGTCAGGTTCAGCACCGGCTGACCATATACAATAAACATATCGGAAGGTGTATATCCCCACACATCTGAAAACCAGTGGAATCCTGATCTCACCTGTGACAGTGCCATCTCTGTAAACACTACATATTCATCTGTCCGAATGCTTCTGGAGGTTCCCCATACTCTGGAAACGTCCCTTCCGGTCAAAAGTTCCCCAAGGACTCCAATGGAGGAACCATGCAGCTTCAAAATCGTACAAAAGGCAATTACGATTGCGCCGATCACCCAGCGGTAACGAAATGCCATTTCACAAAATCTGCCAAAATCCTGTGCTGCCAGAAACAGAAGAAAAATTCCTATAAAATACAGGAAGATCCGAAGGCCTGACAGATTCGCAAAGCTGTGCTTCAGATAGGTCAGCGTATGCGGGTTTAAGCAAAGTTCATCAAAAACGTAAGAATCCCCTTCTTGATCCCCGATGTCGACTCTCAGAGATTCCACTTCTCCATTGATCGCGGAAGTAACAAATCTCTGATTTTCATAATAAGAAAATTCCACACTCTTTTCTTCTGAGAATTCCTCGCCTGAAGCGGCATAATAAACACGGACATCCAACACAGAGGATGACAGACTCTTTAAGCCCAGCTGAAAGGAACTTACACTTTGGTTAATATCTTTAAAAATCAGCTGCGGGTCCTCCCCTGCAGCTGTTACTTTTCCATCTTTGATCTCACAGTTGACCAGTTCCGCATCTTTCATGGACAAAGTCAGCTGCTGGTTTGAATTCCCATGTGCACCCAAAAGTGAATGATAATCCAGGGTCATCATAAATTCTGCAAGAACAGCAAGTACTACTGCATACAAGATATATTTCAGCAGTGTCCTGCCATTTTTCATTGTTTCTTCTCTCATTTTCTTCTCCCCAGGCTAGAGCGTGTTTGAAAAAGGCTTTCTGCAAGATGTGCGTCACAATTTGTGGGA